>TARA_B110000208_G_scaffold106562_1_pt1 | contig 28137 bp, 22 predicted proteins | sample TARA_B110000208 | Tara Oceans TARA_B110000208 (sample SAMEA4397426) | marine metagenome | biome: Polar Biome; feature: [SRF] surface water layer (ENVO:00010504); material: water (ENVO:00002006), including particulate matter (ENVO:01000060) such as... | depth 5 m
AATAGTGCGATGTGTTTTAAGATTTAATCTAAAGAAATAATTCCTAGTAGTACCTTTGCCAACCTCTGGTTTTAATTCCAATATCAACTCTCTTGTTTTAAATGGTTACATAGTTATTTAACCATTTTAGAGAGTATATGGATACTAGGAGTCCCAGTTTGAGAATGAGGGGTATGTCTTTTATCAGCAATACCCCAAATTATTGGCGTGATATTGTTGTTAGTAGTATAAATAGTCCTATTGGTATTGTAATTAGTAAGGTTTACTAATCATTAGCTTGAATTTGGGTTATAAACTAGTAAGTAGTTGTGTCTCGCATACTGTAAAACAACGGATTTTAATCAAAATCATATATAAACCGTATACTATTTAATAATTAGTTGTAGTTACCCACTTGTAAATTATTGATTATAAAGGGTATTATTAACTAAATATGGCGGAAGGCTCAGAAACAATAGAACAAGTGAATTACCTTAAAAAAACAAGATTGCGATCAAATACAAGGTTACATCTACAGTAAGCCACTGACTGCAGATGTGGCCACCACATTGTTCGCTGCCGGCTAAAAGCTCACCACCAAACACTTAAAGCTTGTCAACAACACAAACAAACCAGACTAGCGCCACCCATTCAACGACTGTTAAAAAGTAGTGTTGAGCCGCAATAAATACTTTGCTTGCTCTCGCTAATGATAAAATACGCAATCTAATTGTACGAATCATGATTCACCTTAATCGCTAAGCACTAGCAAAACGAATCGCAAGCAGCTTTCTATCGCATTTTTAACGGAGTAATAATGGCAATTCAATGGTACCCAGGTCACATGACCTCTGCGCGCAAAAAAGCAGCGGAAACCATGGAATTTATCGATGTTGTCATCGAGGTACTTGATGCACGTTTGCCTGACGCTAGCCACAACCCCGTTATTGATGAAATGCGTTTATTTCGTCAACGTCCGAATTTAAAGATTTTGAATAAAGCCGACTTAGCGGACCCGCAAAGCACACAAGCTTGGCTGAATTACTTTAATGCACAACCCAATACAAAAGCAGTAGCACTTTCTTGTAAAAAACCAGGTGATGCGAAAAAAATTCCTGGCTTATGTAAGCAGCTCGCGTCTCACCGCGGTACACATTTAAAGCCGTTACGCATGATGATTATGGGAATTCCAAATGTCGGAAAATCCACCCTCATGAATGCCTTGCTCAACCGACGAGTGGCTAAAGTCGGCGATGAGCCTGCGGTCACCAAAAATCAACAGCGGTTTGAAATAGACCCGACCATGTACATCATTGATACACCGGGGATGATGTGGCCAAAAATCGAATTTGAAAGCGATGGCTTCATGCTCGCAGCGAGTCATGCCATTGGTCGTAATGCCGTGATTGATGAAGATGTAGCGACATTCTTAGCGAATAACTTACTCATCAAGTACCCTGACTTACTTAATTCACGCTATAAGTTGGATGCAATGAAGTTGGATGTTAACGAGATGGATGGTGTTGATTTGTTAGAAGCAATTGCTAAACGACGTTCTTATAAACAGCGTGATGGCTATTGGGATTTAGAAAGAACTGCAATGGTGTTTTTAACAGACTACCGTCACGGCACCATTGGGCGTATTAGCTTAGAAACGCCCACTAGCAGACGGGCCATGATTGAAGCCATTCAAGCTAAAAAAGCACCTGGCAAAAAGGCGACCGATGAAGAGTTAGCATCGACAAAGACACAGACTGACGCATCACAAGATTCAACAGAAAACCCTAAAATTTAAAACATGCTAGACACGCTCAATGCACCACAGCGTGAGGCTGTAAAATATATCGATGGCCCTTTGCTGGTATTAGCTGGTGCTGGTAGCGGTAAAACGCGTGTGATTACGCAAAAAATCGCGCATTTAATTGAGCATGTCGGCTATTTGCCAAAAGAAATTGCCGCCATTACCTTTACCAATAAAGCCGCGCTAGAAATGCAAGAGCGTGTCGCCAAGTTAATGGTGGGTAAAAATACCAAAGGGCTAACCATTGCGACATTTCACTCTCTTGGCTTGCAAATCCTGCGTAAAGAAGCGACTTTACTCGGATACAAGCCACAGTTCTCCATTTTAGATTCATCTGATAGCTTTAAAATCTTATCGGACATTTTGGCGACCACTGACAAGAAACTACTTAAAACCACGCAGTGGCAAATATCGAGTTGGAAAAATGCCTTTATCAATCCAGACCAAGCTAAAGCCAGAGCCGATGAAGAGCTAACCATAGCTTCCGCTAGGGTTTATCAGCTCTATCAGCAAGCACTAAAAGCATACCAAGCCGTTGATTTTGATGATTTAATTAAGCTACCTGTTGAATTGCTTGAAAACAACCCTGACACCTTATATCAATGGCAAATGAAATTGAAATACTTGCTAATTGATGAGTATCAAGATACCAATGCTTGCCAATATAAGCTGGTTAAACTGTTGACGGATTTCTCTAAACAATTTACCGCCGTGGGTGATGATGACCAAGCGATTTATGGTTGGCGTGGTGCAGATGTTGAAAACCTGAATCAGCTGACCAAAGACTTCAGCAACTTAAAGATAATTAAGCTAGAGCAGAATTACCGCTCTACAGTACGCATTTTGCGCGCAGCTAACCAAGTCATCTCCAACAACCCTAAGCTGTTTGAAAAGAAACTATGGAGCGACTTAGGTACGGGTGATTTGTTACAAGTAAGCGCCGCCAGTGATGACAATCACGAAGCTGAAAATGTCGTGACTAAGCTCATGGCGCATATGTTTGAACATAGAACGCATTACAAAGACTATGCCATTCTGTATCGAGGCAACCATCAGTCGCGCATATTGGAGCAACAGTTACGCAAAAACAATATTCCATATACGATTTCTGGTGGGCAGTCCTTTTTTGATAAAGCCGAGATTAAGGATGTCGTCAGCTACTTACGCTTAATTGCGAATGAAGATGATGATCCTGCATTTATCCGCGCTGCTACCACGCCGAAAAAAGGCATTGGAAGCACAACGCTAGAACGTCTAGGTGAATATGCCAGCGAGCACCATTTGTCCTTATTTGCAGCGGCTTTTGAAGGTGAGTTCCAAAGCACAGTTGGTCACAAACAGTTAGACGACTTGCTTATGTTTGTACAATATATCAATAAGTTACAAGAGCGCGCATTAAAAGACCCTGCTGAAGAAGTGCTGAATGATTTAATTAAAGCCATTGAATATGAAGCGTATTTATATGACCACGAAGAACAGCGCGCAGCAGAAACGCGTTGGAATAATGTATTAGAGTTTATTGCTTGGTTAACCAATAAGAGTAAAGGCAGTACCGAGTTTGGTAATGAGAAAGCAGAGAAAACACTATTAGAGCTGACTCAGCTGGTTGCCCTCATTAGCATTTTAGAAGGTCGCGAAGAAGGCGATCCAGATACCGTTAAACTCAGCACCTTGCATGCGGCAAAAGGCTTGGAGTTTGGTCACGTGTTTTTAATCGGTGTAGAAGAAGGCATCATGCCGCATAGCCAATCGATTGATGATGGTAAGATAGAAGAAGAACGGCGTTTGATGTATGTGGGCATCACCCGCGCACAAAAATCATTGAATATTTCATGGTGCAAAAAACGCAAGCGCGCAGGCGAGATGGAAGTGTGCGAACCTAGCCGCTTTATTGCAGAACTGCCAAAAGATGATGTGCGCCAGTTTGGTAACCCGTTCAATGATTCTGAAGCCAATAAAGACTTTGGGAAAGAGAAAATGGCGAATATTCGCGCTATGTTAGCTAAAAATAAAGAGCCGTCGTCAAAACAAAAGTAACGCTAACAACTAAACACTTAAGACAAAAATTTAAAGATAAATATGCCATACATTACCCTAGAAAACGCTTCACTCGCCTTTGGCCACGTTGCCCTATTAGATAAAGCCGCATTTCAATTAGATGCAGGTGAACGCGTTGGTTTGATTGGCCGCAACGGTGCCGGGAAATCCAGCATGCTAAAGGCGCTGGCAGGCCAAATTAAATTAGATGATGGCAAAGTGTGGACAGAAAAATCAGCCCGAACGGTTTACGTGCCGCAAGAACCAGAGCTCAATCCTGACCATACGATATATGAGGCCGTCGCAGAAGGCTTAGGTGCAGTACAAAAAACACTGGTCGCCTATCACGATGTTACCCACAAAATGAGTGAGCCAGATGCTGATTTCGATACGCTGATGAAAGAAATGGAAGTTTTGCAGCACGACCTCGACAATTTAGGCGCATGGGAAATGCAATCCAAGATTGAAACCGTCCTGACAAAATTAAGTTTAGATGCCGATGTGGTCATCTCAACATTATCAGGCGGCTGGCGAAAACGCGTTGCCTTAGGCCGTGCGCTCGTTGCAGAGCCAGAAGTCTTGTTACTCGACGAGCCAACCAACCATTTAGATTTGGAAGCCATTCTGTGGCTAGAGGAGCTATTATTAAGCTTTAAGGGCGCTGTTCTATTCATTACCCATGATAGACGCTTCTTGAACCGCTTAGCGACACGCATTGTAGAGCTGGACCGTGGCAAGCTGACCGACTTTGTTGGCACTTACAGCAACTACTTAGTTAAAAAAGAAGAATTACTCGCCATTGAAACGATGCAAGCGGCTAAGTTCGACAAAGTGCTAGCGCAAGAAGAAGTATGGATACGCCAAGGCATCAAAGCTCGCCGCACCCGTAATGAAGGCCGTGTTAGAAACTTAGAAAAGCTCCGTTTAGAACGTGTAGCTAGGCGTGAACGTCAAGGTGATGTAAAACTGAATATCGATGCGGGCGAACGTTCTGGCAAACTCGTGGCAGAACTCAGCAACGTCAGCAAGTCATACGGCGATAAAACACTCATCACCAATTTCAGCACACGTATCTTACGTGGTGACCGTATTGGTTTATTAGGGCCTAATGGTATTGGTAAAACCACTCTACTCAAACTTATCTTAGGTGAAATTGAGCCTGACAGTGGTGAAATTGAACGTGGTACTAAAGTCAATGTAGCTTACTTTGACCAAATGCGTGAAGCATTAGATGAAGAAATGACGTTAGCGGATACCATTAGCCCAGGCTCTGACTTTATCGAAATCGGCACAGAACGTAAACACGTCATCAGCTACTTAGAAGACTTCTTATTCGCACCGCAACGCTCACGCTCTCCTGTCAAATCTCTATCTGGTGGTGAACGTAACCGCTTATTATTGGCTAGACTGTTTGCACGCCCAACCAATGTGTTAGTACTTGATGAGCCTACCAATGACTTAGACATTGATACGCTAGAGTTGCTAGAAAGCCTACTGCAGGCTTATCAAGGCACTTTATTCCTAGTCAGCCATGATAGAGACTTTTTAGAAAACACGGTGACGCAAGTCATCGCCTTTGAAGGTAATGGCGTACTAGACGAGTTTGGTGGTGGTTATGATGACTGGTTACGCTTCTCTCAGCAGCGCGACGCTAAAAAAGCAAGTAACAAACAAACGGTGAAGAAAGCTACTCCCAAACAAGGAGAAAAGCCCAAAGCAGTCGTACAAAAGCTCAGCACTAATGAGAGAAAAGAACTAGAAACCTTACCATTGGAGATTGAAACATTAGAAACTGAACAAGCTGGAATCAATGAGCAGTTTACGGATGCAGATATCTACAGAGACCAACCTGACTTAGTCAAAACCTTACAGGCAAGACTTGCTGAAATAGAAGCTGAGGTAGAAACTAAACTCGCAAGATGGGGTGTTTTAGATCAGCACAATTAATAGTAACTACCTTAACTAAAGCCTCACTGCTCACTCAGTGAGGCTTTGCCTCATATGCAAACGATTTCCTTTGCACTAATGAACGCTTCTCAATTGCTGTCAATTGTTTCACTGCATACTCTGCTTTTGATGCTTCCGAGCGATTGGGGTATTCAAACACCTTGAGCAACTGCTTCGGTGGGTGAGAGCGCATATATTTCGCACCCTTACCTGTTTCGTGTGCAGCATAACGTTTGGCAACATCTACCGTAATCCCTGTATAAACACTGCCATCTTGGCATTCAATTAAATATAGAAACCACGGTACTCCCCTCATTATTAGCTGCAACTAAAAGTAGAAACTAAGCGTTCAAAGCTAACTTTATCGTTGGGGTCATGCCACCCAATACCATGTTGGGTCGTTCGTGAATGTATGTCCATAGCCAGTCTAACCTTATATGTTTCGAGCTTGGCTCACGGACATACTTTTACCAACATACCCGGCCTCACATGATAAACAGCTGGGTTAATTTCATTAAAGTCACTTACCCCAATCTTAAACTTCTTAGACAAAGTTTTAATAGTATCACCACGTCTAGCTCTATAATAAGTAGTTGTACACCTAAAACTTTTTTTAACTGGCCTAGAACTTTTGACCAGCTTGTACGATATTTTGCTTGTCATAAAATAGTTTAAAAAAGTTTGTGTGGGGACCAAAACATCTGGGTTCGAAGTGTCATATTTATCTACTTCATATCCATTTATTTGTTGTAGAACATCATAATTAAGTTCTAATATATTATTCTTAATAATATATTTTTCTATGTCATTCTTTTTTAAAATATCAAGAAAAGGTTGATTCGGGAATTTTTTGAATTCGTTACTGTTATAACTAACTCTAATAAGCCGGTTAAGGTGGTGAAAGGCCAAAAGGTAATTTGCAGTTTCTTTTGGCAGCAAGTTTAAATTAACTCGATTATTTTTTAGTAAACCTTGCTTAAGAGCCTTTCGTACATTCCCCATTCCCCAGTTATAAGCAGCTAAAACTAAATTCCAATCATTGAACTCTTTGTGAAGGTAGTTTAAGTACCTAATAGCAGCACGTGTGGCCTTGATTGCATTCCTTCTATCATCAATACCATGAGAGGATGATAGACCCCAGTCTCTGCCAGTCGCAGGCATAAATTGCCATAAACCTAAGGCATTCTTGGGAGATTTTGCGTTAGGATTATTTCCACTTTCCATCAAAGGCAGCACAACAAGGTCGATAGGTAAACCTTCTTCAACCAGCAAGTCTGCATAGAATTTAATTGAGGGTGTTGATGAAAGGATTAGATGTTTGCTATAAAAACTACTTAACTCGTGATTTGGGCCAGGCTGTAACTCAGAACCCGTTATTTCTTGTAAATTTGCTATGTATTCATAAAGCTGTTCGGATGATGCTGTTAATGAATAAATGGTTAAGTACGTTAAAAAAAAATATTTAATCACTATATAGTTGTACCCATTTCGAAGATTGGAGTGTACATTGCAACCAAAATAAAGCCAATAATAACGCCAAGGAATACAATCATTATTGGCTCAAGTAATTGAGAGAATGCATCTACTGAATCATCAAATTCCTCTTCATAATAAAGAGCTACAGTACCAAGCATTTCATTCAATTTACCAGTCTCCTCACCAACCTCAATAAATCCGCACATGGTTTCTGGAAAATCTCCAGTTTCACGAAGAGATTTTGAAAACGGCCTGCCAGAGTAAATTTCACGCTTTACCTTTTCAAGGGAGGTTTGAATCTTCAAGTTAGAGATCGAGTTTTTAACAATTTCTAATGCTTCAACCAAATTAACGCCACCGGCAATAAGGTTTGCAAGAATCATTGCCATTCTTGCCATAATTGAATCACTAACTAATTTACCGAGAACAGGAACTGTCATTATATATTTGTCGAACTTCATCATCAAAGCATCATTAGATGTAAGTATTCCTTTTAAAACCTTAAAAGTTACTATTGCACCAATTCCAAAAGCGACAGCATACGGACTTCGTAGAAAGTCACTGATATTCATGACAATTCTAGTTGCAAAAGGCAGTTCTAAACCTGCATCTGCAAATATTTCAACAAAGACAGGAACGACAAATATCATCATCACCCCAACTACCGAAAAGGCCACAATTAAAAGAATGATGGGGTACATCATCGCACTCTTAATAGCCTTTCTAATTTTAATCGATTTTTCTAATGCGTAAGTAATCCTGTCAAGGAAGGTATCTAAGTTACCACTGGCCTCACCTGCTTTAATAAGGTTGACATATACAACGTCAAATAAATTGGGATGCCTTTCTAAACACTGCGATAAAGGAACCCCTGCATTAATTTGCAACAACAACTCTTCGATTATGGGTGCAAAAGATGGGTTTTCATTTTGAACTTTTAGCATTTCTAGGGCAGGAACGATTGCTAAACCCGCTTTCATCATAGTTGCCATTTTTCTAGTGAAAAGAAGTAATTCTTTATCAGTGATCTTTGCACTGCTTGATTTACGTTCTTTTTTCTTCTTTTTTTCTTTTTCAAGAGGGTCTATGGTCGTGACAGTCACACCTTCTTTTCTTAGAAGGTAAATGGCAACCTCTTTATCTTCAGCCTCGATCTCACCTTCCGCGAAATTGTTTTTATCGAGTCCTTTCCACTTATACTTCATTGACCAAACCTCAATAAACTATTCATCTTTAGGTATTACCCTTAGATACTCCTCAACAGAAACCGTACCATCTAGCAAAAAGCGTTGGCCACTGAGTGAGATTGGCCTAAAACCTTGCTCTATGGCAACTCTTTCCATTTCAGCCTCATTGCTTCCTGCGCTGATAGCTGCTTCAAGTTCGTTGGATATAACCAGCACTTCATGAACACCCATTCTACCAAGGTAGCCAGTGTCCTTACAGGAGGAACAACCCTCCCCACTCATTAAATTGGCCTCAGGATCAATACCATATTCTTCCATGAAGTTTTGTATATCCTTGCTTGTCTTATCTATCGGTCTGCTACAATTATTACAATTTTTTCTTATTAAACGCTGCGCTACGACCAATGAAAGTGCGCTAGAGACTAAATATGCAGGCAGGCCCATATTAATAAGCCTGCTGACTGCTCCAATAGCACTATTCGTGTGAAGTGTACTTAGGACCAAGTGACCCGTTAACGCTGCTTTTGAGGCAATATCCGCAGTTTCAGCATCACGAATCTCACCAACTAATATAATCTCTGGATCTTGCCTTAAAAATGACCGCAAAGCACTTGCAAAAGTTAAGCCTATATCTTCTCTTACTTGGACTTGTGAAATACCAGACATAGTATATTCCACCGGATCTTCTGCAGTAAGTATATTAACGTCAGGCTTATTAAGATGGTTCATGGCGCCGTACAAAGTGGTGGATTTACCACTACCCGTGGGGCCTGTAACCAAAATCATACCCTGAGGCATACTGATAGATTTAAGAAATTCAGCTTCCTGTTTTTCTGTAAAGCCAAGGGCAGACAATGTTACTGCTAGTGAAGATGAGTTAAGAATACGAATAACAACCCTTTCACCAAGGTTTGTAGGTAGTACAGATATACGGAAATCTACCTCTGTACCATCTTTTGCAATATATGAGATTTTACCATCTTGGGGTAGTCTTCTCTCTGAGATATCAAGGTTAGCAAGAATCTTAATTCTGGCAATAACAGCAGGATAATTAGTTGAAATAAACTTTCTATATTTAGGTTGTGAAGCAAGTGAACCATTACCTCGAAAACGTATTTGTGCAGTTTCTTTAAATATTTCAATATGGACATCACTAACGCCAGTAGAAACCGCTTCTGATAGAATCTCATCACAAACCTGCACTACATCGCCATTTACTTCTGCATCATCCTTTCTCCGCCCGTAAGATTTTTCAGGCTTTGTATTTAAATCTTTATCTTTATCTTTATCTTTATCTTTATCTTTAGCTTTAGCCTTTGCTAGAGCCCCAGATAAATCGATCTTAGGCTCACTAACTACTGCTTTTTCATTACTCTTAGCCTCTCTATCCTTGAGATTTTCAGCAGATAGTTTAAGTGCATCTAAATCAACGGGCTGAACCTTAGGTTCTTCTTTCTTAGGCACATCTAACACTGACAAGGGTATGAGGCTCTCTTCTTTTTCTTTAAGTTTTTCTGAGTCTTTTTTAAGTTTTGATATATCCAATATAGGCTCCACAGGCTTTCTACCACTAACTACATTTTCCATTTGGAGCTCCACCATTTTATTAGTTTGACTAATAGTTTTTTTCGATGAGGACACTTGCTCTCGTTTTAAAAGTTTGGACTTTTCCATTTCGCTTACGGTATGGATATGCTTTTGCGAAATTGATTCAAAAATAATGTCCGGCGGGATGAATTTTGTTGTTATTTTCTTTCCCGTCATCAGGCTTAAATTCTTGAGAGAGTTAAGAGCACTTGGGTGACACATGCCCATAATAATATGATTATTAGGACCATCGCCAAGAGGAACAACTGCATTCTTAAGGCAAAATAGTACTGGGAATTTTTCAACTGTAGGTAATTTAGGCGACGGCTTTGTGTCATATGAAATACCATATTTTTTTGAGAACCCTTGGAGCATTTGCTCAACAGTTATCGCCCCATCTTTAATTAGCAAATCAAAGACTGTTGTCCCCATATTGGAAGCTTGCTTTTGATGTTTATCGTAAACAGCAGCATCAACCAAACCTAGCTCTTTTATTTGAGCTGAAAGGTCCTGTTTCAAATCACCAATTTGGTCCTTACTCATGCCTTTATCTACCTAAAGTACTCTAGGCGCTATGAATATATATAAGTGATCTTTGGTATCCTTATTAGCCCTAGTCTTAAATAAGTTACCAATAATTGGAATGTCCTTGAAAAAAGGGACGCCAACATCAGACGTAGACTGAGTGCCTTTAATTATCCCACCAATCATTGCAACTCCTCCGTCTTGTATCAACAGTTTCGTATGAAGTTCTTTTTTGGATATTGGTGGAGGGTTGCTGCCTGTTAAAGGTGAATCTTTATTTATTTTAATATCCACATAGACATTTCCGTCAGGAATAATGGACGGAGTTACCTCCATGATTAACGCGGCAGTTTTAAAAGCTGTAGTTGGTGTTGCACCTGCCTGAGCGGCTAATTGGTATGGGATTTCCTGGCCATCAGTAATTTTGGCAGTTTCGTTATCAATAATAAATAGCTTCGGATTAGATACAATCTTTATTAGACTTTCAGACTGCATCGCTTCAAGCTCTATTCTTAAGTCGGTTGTTTTGCCAGAGAAAGTACCTACTATCCCACCAGCTGCCCCTGCTATCGAATTTGAAGAAATAGTACCGCCCGCTGAGGCAGTTGAGATAGTCCCTAATGCTGTTGGCGAGGTTCCGCCAGATCCGGCTATTGCAATTCTATCCAGCTCTCCATGATTGGCAGTTTTGGCAAACAGACTTACACGCGAACCAATCGCCTCTTCAAACCCGTCGGATGCTTCGACAATAAAGACTTCTATCATTACTTGCTTAGTCGGCTTATCTAAGTTGTCGATTGTTTTCTTAATCCATTCAATATCAGAGTCTGTAGCCTGTACAATAAGTGAGTTTGTTCTAGCATCAATCACAAAGGTTGCTCTTTGCTCAACCCCTGAAGAATCGCCACCTGCTTCTAATGTGGCAATAACATCACGAAGTTGCTTTGATACGATATCCGGCTTTGTATAATTAAGTTTAAAAATTGCTGTTACTTTAGTCTCTAGTGCTGATAAGGAGTTAATGACCTTAATCTTAGACTGCAAAGCATCTTCATAAGATTTACTTTGCTCGGAAGCAAATTTGTGTGTGTGAACAGTTATAACCGTTCCTGACTCATTGACATCATGAATGAGATTTTTCTCTCTTAGAACCATATCAAAAACTTCCAACCAGTTAACACCTCTAACGCGCATTGATAGGTCGCCAGTAACTTCATCACCAATAATAAAATTCAGCTCCGTAAGCTCTTCCAAGATAGAAAAGAATTTCTTTATTGGAATTAAATTAACGTTTAAGGAAATAGGATAGTCCCTCCAGCTATCGTCTCTAAATTTGACACCTTTTTGATTGCCTCTTATTTCAACAACCTCTCTCTTGACACCAGCATTTTGAGGGTCAATTATAGATAAGCCTTCACCCTCCATAGGTGATTCATCAATCATCTGGATTACATCAGCCCTAGTTTCGCTAGGTTTAGCTGCTACATCTTCTACCTTGACCAACCTCTCTAAACACCCCGTTAAAAGGGTGGGTAGTAAAGTTGCTAGCAATAACGATCTAATTAACTTGTTGGCCAAAACTTATCACCTTTGTTTTGTTATTCTTACTAATTTCAATTGAGTCGAATCTAATTCCTGTAAGCACGACATTATTTGAGACCTTTTCACCTTCACCATATATTTTAAACTCACCTTCTGGCGTTTGAATAATGCAAAGGTTCATCTCCTCTGAGATCATTATGCCGGAGAGGTAAAATTGCTCCTCCTCTGCTTCCGATGTCATTCCAGAGCTTTTTCTCTTAGCAGCTTTTTTAACTTCAGGCGGCTCAAAAGGATCCCTATCTGTTTCACCTTCTTCGTCTGCTTTACCTTCTTTAGTGGGCACTACTTCAACAAAACCAACATTCATAAGGTTAGCCTTGTTAAATTTTGCCTCCTTATTAGTTGCCCTTTTAATTATGGCCTGGCTATTTAAAACTTTTGAATTAGCACTCTGCAATGGAGGCAGGATAGAGTTGTTGATTTGCTGTGTTGCCTCTGAAAGAGCCACAATCGGGACCTTGGGTAAACCTGTTAAATAAGTCTTCGTTTCACCCGAACTAAGAATATAACTAAACTCATATAAACCCTGCTTCCTTGCACTATCATAAGCTCGCTCAAAAGAGCTGAGTGAGTCTGCTTCATTTGCAACGGCTTCACTAACGATAAAATCTAAAGTATTGCTGACAATCACACCTAAAAGTGTTGCTTGGAATTTTTGTGCATTGTTGCCAACCGTGGGGGTTTTTAGCTTCGGAATTGAATTAGGGTTTGGAGGTGCTGCAAATTTAATTACCACCTTCATTTCCAAATTTCTAGTTTTGTCTTTCTTCTCAACATCAAGACTTAGTATTTGAGAGGCTGCTACATTTTTATTTAGCTCATTACAAAATTTAAGCAGATTATTGTAGGTTCCACTTACCTCTATTGCAACACCTAACTCCTTGGTTTTTGGTAGGGTTTTCTGTAAATCCATATTCAGCAGCTTTAGATTGTAGTTAGACACAAGCTTAGTTACCTTTGCTGAAAGCTCATCATCTGTTTTAGGACTGCTGAATAGCTGAGAAAAATAGACTTTATTGTCTTTAATCGTTTTATTAAGTTTTTTAGTTAGTGTAGCTAGATCAGCTGATGCCTGGCTATGTTTTGCTAGCTGAATATCATAGAGAGTCTGGTTATCTAATTTTCCAAATATTAAATAAATCAAGACAAATGATGTAATGAATGCCAATGCAATAAACACTCCAACTTTATTGCCATTCCCGAACGCGGACTTTAACAAACCCACCAAGTCTGATGGTGTTAAAGTTTTAAGATCAATCGATGTTTTTTTATCTTCAGCCATTATTAGTTTACTTTATATCAAATGCAATTTCAAAGGTACTTAATGTATCGGTTCCTTTGGGTGATTTAATGTTTAAAAGCTCCACATTATCGAATCTCTTGCCAAGAGAAGAAATTATATCATAAGACAATCCAGGGTCATTAGCTAGAACTGTTAGTAATGACTTCTCACCCCTTAAATGACTAACATCCGTAACATAGACTCCTCGAGGAAACCCTGAAGCATATCCAATATTGAGCATTTTATAATTTACTTCACCGGAATCTTTTGTCCATCTTAGGAGGTCTTTATACTGTTTATTTTGCTTAGCCAAGTCGCCTTGAGCTGAGTTAGCACTTGTTGTCATTGTCGCAATTTCTGATTCAGAGGGGATGTTAACAACCATATAACCAAAAATCGCAGCTGATAACACAAAAAGTGTAGCTGAAATAATACTTAGCTTTGTCATTAATGACGAGCTAGAATGTTTCTTTTTTTCTTTTTTAATTCTATCTTCTCGATCTGGTAATAGGTTAATGTTAGATACAGCTGTAACAAACTTGTAATAACCAAAAACATCAAGCTGTCTAGTAGCAAGACCTAAAGAAACAGATAGTGAGGATTGGTTCTTTTCAGTTTCAATGCGAGATTTAAGCTGAGGTGGAATGCGTACATATTTGAATGGTTCGATAGGGACAACCTTATACTCTACAATTTCCTTCTTCAGCCTTTCAAAAAATAATTGTGAATTGGATAGCGAACTGGTCACCTGAACCTTGTCAAGTCCAGGCACCCCGCTTTGCTTAATAAAAGCCGACAAAGCTGTGCGTATTTGAGATGCCAGACGATCAAATAATTCGTCTGTTAATGCTTTTCCACCATCCAATAATGCCGTTGTGTCATCGTCTGAAACGTAGATGTCGTATATGAAGGGAAGGTCATCATGCATACAGACAGCATAGTTTTCCGTGCCGCTTATTTCTAATAGCACCTGTGTTTTTGAACCCTCTGACTCATCATACGTTTTTAAAATATTTCTTAAAGCAAAGCAACGGACATCAACAATGAGTGGGTCAAAGCCAGCCCTCCTTACTAATTCGCAATTCTTTTCAATCTCTGATATTTTTGAGGCAACGAAGAGTATAGATAAGGTGTTCTTTTCTCTGTTTTTTCTTATAGTTTGCCAGAAAATGGAATATTCAGACTGGTCTCCAGGAAGCTCAATTGATGCCTCCCATAAACTTCCGTTGTCGGTTGCTTCTTTTAGCTCGGCATCATCCAGATATGGTATTTGAATAACCTGAACAATGGCGGCGTTTACTGGGAGGGATATTGCGGCGTTATCAGTATCAAACTTCTGCTCAAGCTTTATAGTCCTTAGTAGGTTAACGATCTCTTCATTTCTTGCACTCTCACTAGAAAAATCCTCGTCAATAATTTTCGTACTAAGCTTGTGAAGAGACCATTTTTTTTCTTTCTTTTTTAGACCGATTGCTCTTACGTAAGAATGCGATATATCTATACCCACAATGTCTTGCTGGACAGGTTCAGAGGTTGGTGCACCCTTAAATAGACTTCCAAAGTTTGATAATTTTAATTTTTCCAACAATTTCTTACCCCTTACAAATTCTTTCTAGAATAGTACCCATTAACAACAACTTAAACAAGGTATCTTTAATGTCTTCTTTAATATCACCTTATTAAGTGAATGTTATTAATACATGTATCGTTTTTTAGATTGCTAATAATTACCAGACACCTCTCTCCAGGATTTGATTTTAATCCCTGGTGTAGCAGAGGATGGTGCAGCTACTGTAGAACTACCTATCTTCAATATATTGTCTAAACTAGACACCCCAATTAACGCGGCCGAATCTTCCCCCTTGCCTTCCAAAGTTTTCCCTGTGGCTAGGTTACTGACGCCTACATAAATATTGCCTTTAATATCGAGTACGGGCGATGTCGTGAGCCCAGCTCCAATAGCAATTGTAGTGACTGCTCCCCCGCAACCGTTTGCTAGCTTAATGGTTTCACCAGAACCGTATGCTGGGCAGCTTTTGTCTTCGGGACGGTACACAGTAAAGTAAACATCCTTGTTAGCGACAATGGCACGCCCAATGACCCTTTGGTTATCCGTACCATCTCCTATAGGGGCATCGGATAAAGTCGTCTTGGATTGAATACCACTGTGCCAGCCGGGAACATCCGTTAGACTACACACTTCTGTATCAATATTAACCATGCCCGCACTAGCGATGTTCTTGTTAGTTCCTGTTAGGGTTAAATCGGTCCCCGGCCAATCTAAATCTTTAAGTCCATATATACGGTTACTGATCGATGCAGACCGCCTTTGAATGTGTGCTTGGTCACCTGTGCCGAAATATTGAAATAAGTAAGTCCCTACACTTATGTCGCTTGACTCAACCATTGTTGCGGCCATCTGATTGTACCCATACCGATCATTTACTACACTCCCCTCAGTCTTAAACATCAGGCTGAGCGTGTACATCGAGCTATCATCTTCAATTAGTGCTGTTTTACTTAAGTCTAGCTTCCATACTTGACCCTGTAGATCAGGAAAATAGGCAATGCCTCCATAGTAGGCTAAGGCTTCCTTACCTACTGGAACGGCTGCACGGTCTGGTGTAACTACTGACATATGAGCAGTCACACCATTAGGTATATCAGAGCTTGCGTCAGGAGTAACAGTAACAATTTTAATCACATTCCCCCCGTTGAACTTAGGCACTGTCGTACCCAAAACCGGGTCGCTAAAAGTAGCCTCTGATGGTTCGAAGTCTAATACGTAAACATAACTGCCTATATCAGTGGTGGTACCGCCGGCATAACCCGCACCAAATACCATGGTATAGCGCTGATTGAATGTAGAATCTGAAGCATCCTTGATTGGCATGAGCATGATAGTAGGCCGCGCCCAAGTATCGCCTATCTTTGAATAGTTCATATTATCAGGAGCTGCAGCGTAATTATAGGTCTGCTTGTAACCCGACTCACTCCAGTAACTTACTTGTTTATTTTTATAGTCATTATCAAAAGTAAATAAATGTTTTGGTACATCAGGATCGGTAATGTCGAGTACATAGTAACCCTTACCACCCCACCCCAAACCACCTATTAACAAGGTTTTCCACTCGCTGCTGGCTTTAATAAATATATCCTTAACAATAATTGGACCATCTACCAACCACTGAGTGACACTTTGACCAGAAAGGCCTTCCATTTTCCTTAATTTAGGGAGGATAGACGGTGGAATAAACCCCCATAAATGATTAAGGTCACTATCAAATGCATGGAGCATGCCATCATTAGATCCGACATATAACCGGCCTTCACGATCCTTCCATGTGTCCTTAAAAGCAGTATAACCATTCTTGCCTCTAAAGTAGGCTTCGGTATAAGTGCCCGATCCTGAAGTGGCTGCTGATGGTGAGCCCACATACACTACGTCCGCATGGAAAGTGTCAGCAAAAAAACTTTGTCTTACTGATCCCGGGTCTTCGCCGTATGCATCCCAGCCTCTAACAAAATCTATAAGATTTAATGTGTCACCGGACGACACTTCACCGGCGCAATTATAAAACAGCTCATCAAGGTTATTTGTTCCACCAGCGGCGGATGAGGGGAGAAAGTTATTAACACTTAACCCAGCGACTAACCCTCTTGTGGTGGTGATAGTACTAGTGCTTCTTCTAAAGGGCGTGCCATCCCCTGGGCAATTAGGGTCATACCCTACAGTCCATATATTACGGCCCATCCCTGTAGCAAGCGCTGCTGGCGTATTATTTTGGAATGAAGTATAAAGTTCACTTTTGCCGCCTAAGCCAACACCCCTTGCTGCAAGTTTTGTTTTTGCTGATTTTGGAGCAGAATCTACAAAAGACCCATCGGATTCCAGAGAATATTTTAGAATATCTCCTTGCCATTGATGGTTGTTACGGTAGGTAAACACTGCTTGATACGCAGCATTGTTTGCAATTACTGGGCTAGCGTAGGTCTGTATCTTCGTCTCATCCGTTAATTCACCGGAGGGAATAATAGCAGTTTTGATGGGCAATGTTGGCGCCAAGGCAGTGCCACTAACTCCCTTGAAGCCAAATCCGAATGCCACATCGCTAATCCCATACGTTCCATTTGCTTCGCCAATAGAATACACAGCCGCCCCCTCAAGGCTAAGCGCAGCCTTCATGGTCTCTTTGTTCTCGGCTGCCCCATAGTAAGTTATGAAGTTGTGATTCTCACCACACGACAAATCTCCGAATTCAAAGGTAAAGGTTGCGCCGTGATCAGCTGGGCCTGCTCGCTCATAGTCTGTATTAACTACGCCCGACTTTGGCCATTTAGTGTGGCTGCTACTAGAGTTAAAAGGGTTGCCATTCATGAAGCCATTATTACCGGAATACTTAACACGCGGTTTAGTTGCACTCCCTGCTGATGCAGTTACTCCCCCAATTGTCACTCTTTCACTAAATTCACTATCCGGTATATCCCAATCCATACTCCGGTTGTATCGTACATCGGTAATCGATTGGCCACTAATATTGGTTATAGTGACCACTGCTTCAAATAATTTATCTGTTGCGAGAGGTGAAGGGCCGTAAACATGTCTAATTTGAAGCGCTGGATCACCAGCGCTATCGTTGACAGTGGTCACTGACTCGATACTAGATAAGTCATAAGTAAAGTTTACTACCTTGACGTTAACTATGCCGCTAGAAGCATTAGCATAACCGTAGAATTGCCTCCCATAACTATCAATACCACCCGCCCCCCAACCTTCACATTGGCAACCAGGGGCAATAGCGTCATACCATTTTGAGGTAGTAATTGGGTCAGGGCCTGACCAATCCCTATTGGCCCTTGGGCTTCCTACCGGGAACTTATAAGCCACACCTGTGTAGGGGGCATTTTTAGCAATATTGGGGCCACCGTCTTCCTCTTTAGACGTATTCAGGTGCCCTTCTGGGTTAACTCCTAAAGCAATTTTTTGCTCTGATCCGGTAGTTGAGTTATAGATGATCTTACCGGGGAGTCTGGCACTTGCATGAAATGCAAAAACGGCCTGGCTGTTAAAAGCTAATAGTACGGTAAAAATAATAAAAAATTTCATATTGCCATACCTTACATTATTTAAATTGTATATTGAAGCAGTATCTCTACCTTACCCCGGCTTGACCCTGCTTCCCAGTTGGTCTTGTCTATAACAGTTCCACCTAACAAAGTCGGTGTGTTGAAAATTCCCTCAGCTACTACCTTAATAATATAAGTAACAGCGCTAGCAGCGCCACTGCCATCATAGGCCGCCACTGAGCCAGCCTCAGACCCAATCCCAGATGCACCCTCGCCTGCAGAGGATTCTTCTGCTAGAACAGTAATGATAACTGAAGTGCAAGCTGACTTATTCGTTCGTACTTTAAATTTATCTGTACGCGTATCTGATACCTTACTAGTGTCGTCTGTCAAACTTTTCCCGTACAAAATGCCACCCTCTGCAGCGATATCTGTTGTTACGCCGACACCCGATGCTGCCCATGTTGTTCCTGCTGGGGTCAGAAGCCACCCAATAGCCTGGTCAACGCACGTCTCAGCAGCCTTCATCGCGAGCGGTTTTTGTGTCACAGAAGCGCTTAGGTCTGCATGATTATTTACGACCATAATGACGGCAGAGGCCATCATAGTTAAAGACAGCATGAGTAATAAGGTTAAAATTAGAGTCATACCCCTCTGTTCTAATGAGTTAAGTTTATGGGACGATGGAGACATTATTAGCCCTCGTGATAAACTTATAGTCTTTAGTGATAACTGTATCTTTCCCCTCAATTACACTCGGAGCCTGAACCGTCATCTCAACCTGTAAAGCCTGAAATACCTCAAAAAAAGTACTGTCTGCAGCGCCTGTTTTAGCGTTTAGTCCTAACACTTGAAAGGTAGTCACCTTATCAAGAATTGGCTCTCCTTTATCATCATCTGCGGTATAAAGAGAAGTAGAGCTACCGACCAAGCAGCTGGTAACCGGTGTGGTGCACTCCCGCCAGTCTCGCTTCAAAACCTGGCGCACTTCCCCAGTAAGGCTAGAGGTGTAAGGCTCAATGTAGTAATGAATCAATGCACGGTAAAGTGTCCCGTCATCCTTATAGGCATCATATACAATCTTGAAATCAGACACCGCAGTTGCACCATTAACGTTTTGAAATACCTCAGCTTTGATTACAGGAGGGTTATCAGTTGCATAAGCCCTGAACCCAGCCAGGCTAATATCGGCTTGCATTAAGTCAATAACCCTTAACACATCTCTATCAATAGAGATCCTTTGGTTAATAGCCTTGTATTGCGTTGCAAAGTGAGTGTAACCTGCAATTGCTCCTGCAACCACAATCGATGAAACCGCTAATGCCACAAGCATTTCAACCAGCGTAAAACCCTCGTGCTGACGAATCCTGTAGGCGCTCAATTCAATCAAAGCTGACCCTGCCTTAATCGCCGCGAGAAGTATGATCGCACTAAGTTCTGCCCATCCATACCACCATCGACTATCAAGCTGACATCGACGTAAAGGTCGGCCCCTTCCATTACGACGCTGACCATTCGCTCCTCTCCTGAATACCCAGAAAAAGGCCCCACCTGCTCTTTAAGGTCATTACACCAGTGGTATTTATAATTGGGGACGTCAGTAATGGCATAGACGGTGCAATCGCTTATGCTTCCATTATAAAGCGCTGGGACAATAAAAGGATTGATGGCAGTATTTATATTGGTTCCCTCATTTGCTATTGTTTCAACAATTCGGTTTGCCATAAGGTTAAGGAACATTTTCTTTTGTGTGTTTATAGAAGTTTGTTGCGCAATGCCGAATAACAAGAACAGGCCTGCAAAACTGACACCAAACATTACCATAGACACAATGGCCTCAATTAAGGTGAAGCCGGCTTGGCACCCCCCTTTTTTTGGCCTGTTATCGCAGTTCAATCCAGCTCTCACTTGATTTACTCCATTTATATTTTTGTACAAAAGCTGTAGCTGAGTTTACGGTAACCTTAAATGCAGAGTAATTCACTTTATCAGAGACTCCTGATACTTGGTAAGTAAGCTCGCTTGACCATGACGATGCCTTACCATTCGCCAGGAAAATAACATTTGTCCCATCGACACAATTAAAAAATATATTTCCTGACAAAATGTTTACCTCTTTACTTTCCATTATGGCAGCAACATAACTAGAATCTAAGGCAGTCGTTGAAGTTTGGATAAAGTCAGAGATGGTGTAGGTAAGCTTGTTGGGTGCTTCACATTTCAAGGCCGCTGTACCGTTTACAACCCTTACTTTAGCCTTCACGTAGTCAATGGCGCCAGACAAGGCATAAAAGTCTTTTTCAATATTCTTCTCTATTCTCCACTTGCCTATTACGGGTGTAACGAATGTGCTTACCACTAACAGGATGCCGACAACAGTTAACAGCTCCAGAAGGGTGAATCCTTTTTGACTAGATTCAACAGGCTGACTTAACAAGCGTAACACGTCAGCTATTGTGAAACTGAAGATGCACATTCTTTAACGTATTCTTCTAAATTAATTATAAAAGTATTAGTAGTAAAACTTTTATCGCTCCTAACTTTTGGAATCCACTTTGTGGATATGTAGCGCCTTACCTTTAGAAATTTCGTTGAATTATTGACAACTATATTAAGCTCCCTAGAATCATTTGTAGACATCAGTGCTTTTGTCGCATCCATAAGCGCATCAGTACATTGGTGCTCAATCTGAGTTTCTGCGATAGCACTTTGCTCCAAAGTAACTGTGACAATCAATGCTAGTAATAATTTATAGTACATAGAAGAACCTCATCATTGGTAACGAGTACAAATACAGATTAGTATAAACTATCAAAGCAGATAACACTAAAAAAGGCCCAAACGGCAACATAGAGGTCATCTTGTATTTACTTCCTAAGACAAGCATGATTCCAGTAAAGAAAATAGCCAGGACAGAAGATATTATAATAATGGGCATCAGGCTCATAACACCAAACCAACTACCTAGGCCGGCTAGCAATTTAATATCACCTCCCCCAAAGCCATCGCGCTTTCGCCATAATCTATATATAAAGTTAACTAAAAAGAAACTAAGGAAGCCAAATATACCGCCAATAATTGATGTTATGAAATCTATCCCCGTCAGTCCAAAATAGCTAAAAAATAGACCAAAACCAATCAAAGCGTAGTTAAGCATATCCGGCAAATAAAAACTCTGAAGGTCAATGAAAAATAGCAATATCATTATTGAAAAAAATGTTATCCACACAAAGGTTTCTGCGGTAAAGCCATATTGCCAATAACTGTAGGTGAAAAATAGCATGGTAATTACTTCCACAATTACATAGATTGGGCTGATTGATGTGCGACAAAACCTACACCTCCCTAATAAGAATAACCAGGAAAGCACTGGAATATTATCAAACCAGGAAATCGAATGCTTACAGGAAGGGCAGTGAGACCCAGGGTAGGAAAGATAAGTTAGAAGGGGCTTTTTTGGAAGGTTACCACTTAGGTTATGATCTAAGGCCTGGGGTAAACGATAAATGACAACATTAAAAAAACTTCCAAAAATCAAACCAAATCCGCTGAAAATTATAATGAATCCGAGTGTCATTACAATTGTTACCAGGTAGTCTCTGCAGCATCCGCTCCGTCTTTTTTAACTTTACCGAGTTTGTGGTTGATACTAAACCATTTAGAGCTATCTGCCCTGCTAATAGCCTTAACTATAAAGTTTTTTCCTAGCATTGGCGTTCCAGAGCTTGGGCATGCATCCGAAGTCTCACCGGTTATTTCAAAATAGAAAAAATTTGTTGCAGTAGTGTCGATTGGAGTGGTGTCGCTTTCTGCTAATGTGCTACCAAATAAGTATTGGTTTATTGCAGGGCCCTTATCTACCCCTGTCCCGGTAGCCACATAACAAAAATTATCCTGATAATAGTTTTTTTGCATTAATGCAATAGATTGCAGCGTACTTCTTGCGACGTTATCCCTTGCATCAGAAACGTAACCTGAATAGGCTGGTATCCCAACTGCGGCTAATATACCAATTATAGCGATTACCACCATTAACTCGATGAGGGTAAAGCCTGCAAAATTATGCTTTAGTCGGCCCATTATGAAGGCCCGTCAGACGGGTCAATTCGTTTTGATGCAACTAAGTCTTTAAGGGAGTTGGCCAACAGCATTTGACCTTCTGCCTTACCCATTTGCATGGTATTTTCAATCTGAAACACCTTCCCGTCACGAATTAGACTTTGAATGGCGGTATTGCAAATCATAATTTCAAAGGCTGCGACACGGCCTGGCTTATCTATTGTCTTAAGCAACCTTTGAGTTATAACGCAACGTAATGTTTGCGCTAACTGTGACTGAACTTGGCTTTGTTGTTCTGGTGGGAACGCATCAATGATACGCGTAATGGTAGATGGTGCACTGTTTGTATGAAGCGTTCCAAACACTAAGTGACCAGTTTCAGCCGCGGTTAATGCCAGTTGTATAGTTTCTAAATCCCTTAGCTCACCAACGAGAATAACATCCGGGTCTTCTCTTAGTGATGCCCTTAGTGCATTAGTAAAGCTTTTAGTATCCCGCCCAACCTCTCGCTGAGTCATGACAGAAGATTTTGACTGGTGCTCAAATTCAATCGGGTCTTCTATGGTAATGATGTGACCTTTATGTGTCTGATTAATCACATCAATTAGCGCGGCCAAGGTTGTGCTTTTCCCAGACCCAGTCGGGCCAGTAACCAGTACCAGTCCTGTTTCAATAGAGGGGATTGTTCTTATAAACGCAGGTAAATCAAGTTCATCAAAGGTAGGAACCTTGGATTCAATTTTCCGCATGATCAGTGCTGGCTTTGTCCTATCCATAAAAGCATTAACCCTAAATCGGGTTTCGCCTTTTGCAATAGCAAAATCAGCATCTTTATGAGTTAAAAACTCATCATAATCCACTTCATCCATAACCTCTCTAAGAAAGGCGTGGATATGAGCTTCTTCGACAACATGGTCAAGCATAACCATGTCACCCATTTCGCGGTAGGCGATACCTTGATCCGAATGTATATGTATATCGGAAAGCTTGGTCTTATCGCTAAGCTCTAATAGTAATGGCCAAAGCATCTACTACCCCTATCTATAATTAATGTATTACGTTTAGCATTACTCGTTAACACCAATTTCTTGAGATAGAATCTCGTTTGTGCCTTCACCTGTTTGGGTGCCGATATTAATGGTTAAACGCATTGCAACAGTACTTGTAGAGCTTTCCGTAATTGCCATAAAACCCATATGCTCTAGAGAAGTGGTTGCGATAGTTGACGCTGTCGCTGCTGAAGCAATATCAGTGGCACCAATAATTACACCTTGTCTTGGGTTATATGGATTTTTAAACTTGTCCCATAAAATCTGTCTAAAGTATCCCATGGCAGCATCTCTACCACCAGTTGCTGAGCCTACTGGACAAACAACAGACATTGAATAAGTAGCATTCAGTGCATCAACGAAAGAAAGAGTATTGTCATTACCATTACACTTTGAAATTTCCGCCATCAAAAAAGCTTTAGCATTAGTAAAGTTAGCTTTTGCTGAGTTATATTTTGCTTTCTGCTGAAAACCCTGGTAGGCCGGCACACCAACGGCAGCCAAAATACCTAAAATCGCAATAACCACTAGCAATTCAATTAGGGTAAAACCTTTTTGTGACTTAAAAATTTTATTCATTACTGACTCCACTTGTACAAAAAATGTCGTTTAAAGACGATGATGAATACTATCACCGTATGCCTCAAGTTTACAATACTAAATTTAATTTAATCAAAACAACAATTCATTCTAAATGGGGTCAGTAACCACCTATTCCTAACGAAGCGAGTCTCCTAAAGTGCTCAAAAAGCCACCCTAAAAATCTTAGAGTCGCCAAAGTAGGCTTGCAGGTCTTAGTTACAGCCTTAAAGCTTCCAGACCTTACTTGAGCTTGATAACTGTAATTACTCCTTATTCTTACAGATACCATACAAACCTCTTTAAAGAACTTCTTTGAAGTTCGGTGTGGCACATCTGTGGCTTAACAGCAATAAGTACAATGCTAATGAATATGTATAAAATAGACTAAACAACTATTTATAATAGACAAAAGATGGTGCCCCCGGCGCGATTCGAACGCACGGCCTTCCCCTTAGGAGGGGGACGCTCTATCCAGCTGAGCTACGAGGGCAATATGATGTGTTTTACTAAATTTAGAATAGTAAATGATAATTATAAAGTGTTACGACAGAATTAAACACTTAGGGCTTGCATTACTCATGCATTAATATGCACTTATTGACAGAGTTGGAATGCGATGCTTATTGCGGGTCAGACTATTGCTGTCAGCCAATCCTGAAGAGAGGGTTAGGCTTGTAATCCGCTTTCATAAATAGGGAGTGAGTTATTACTTAATGGATTCTGCTCAACACATAAGGTTTCAATAATTTCAGGCGCCGCTGGCTTAGAGAATTAATAACCTTGTCCATAATCACAGGCTACTGCAAACAATAGGTCACGCTGCTTAAGGCTTACCTCTTCCCATCGATGGCCACGTTTTGTAGGTGAAACCTCACCGCGGTAGCGAACGATTAGTTCGCGCAGTCGGTGCTTGTTGGTCGGCTTGGTATTAATGTCATCGAGAAGCCGGCCCTCACGGACGGCCCCAAGTAACAGCTTCTCGCCTGGTGCTAAATACCTTGGTTTCCCGAAACAGTAACGGGGTATTTCGCAGAGGGTGCTATTTCGATTCTAGCCATTTGTGTGTAATGAAGTGTGTAACGTAAGAACTCAATACCACCACTTACTACGCAAAACAACTTTAAATCACCACATATAAAATGGGTGGTGTATAACGGAAAAGCCCTGCAAACACCGAGTTTACAAGGCTTTTAGGTGTAGTTTTTTGGTGCCCGGGGCCGGAATCGAACCGGCACGCCGTTAAAAGCGAGGGATTTTAAGTCCCTTGTGTCTACCAATTTCACCACCCGGGCAGGTGACTAGTTCTTAATCAAAACAAGAAAATGCTAAGAAGTCTGGTAACTGATCCTTCATTGCGGAGCGTATTCTAACACCTTGCAGTGCATTTTATAAGAGATAATTTGTCTTTTTTAGCCAGTTAAGCAAAAAATATTTTAAATAGTTTGAGCCGTTAAAAAAGGAGGCCGCAACCTCCTTTTTAGCAACGCTGTTGTAAATTTATTTTTGTCTTACTAACTCTACACGTCGGTTAGTACTGTTACCTGTTTTTGGGTTATTTTCTACAACTGGCATATCAAATCCATAACCTTTCACAACCAGGCGGCTACGATCAATGCCTTTTTTAACTAAATAGTCCGCAACGGCCTGAGCACGCTTCTTAGATAAATTCAAGTTATAAGCTGCTTTAGATGTATTTCTTCTATCTGTATGGCCAGCAACTTCAACCTTAGCATCACCCCACTCTTTTAATACTTTAATTGCATTATCTAACACAGGGAATGATGAAGGTTTGAGTCTTGCGCTGCTTGCTTCAAACTCGACAGGTGGCTTTACTGTATCACCTAAGACAATTGTTTCCTTCTGAGGAATCAATTTACCTTCTGCTTTGATTGCCGCAGCAAGTAAAGCATTTTTATCCATGGTAAGCATCTCCGGACCAGCAGACTCACAGATTGCGTAGTTTTGATTACCTTCAGACTGGCTGATTTCAGGTAAATCTTCGCGCACAATACCGACTTTATTTATTAAAGAACCCACGCCAGCATAGGTACGTGCATAAGCAAAACTCAAATCATTAATTGTATTTGTATAAGCACGTCTTGCTTGAAAATATTCATTTTCTGTATCTAACAAATCCAGCAACGTTCTTTGTCCAATATCAAATTGATTTTTATATGCTACCCTTGCTTTTTCAATCGCAAGTTGATGTTGATTACGATAAGCAACTTGCTCTTTTAAAGTGACAATGTCGTTTTGTGCTATAGACACTTCTTGTCTAACATCACGACAGGCCATATCACGTAAATCAAAAGATCTATTTAAGTTTTCTGCAGCTCTCGCAACGTTTGCTTGATCTCTAAAGCCTCTAAATAAGTTAAAAGATGCTGTTACTTCCAGCATGTCAGCGGCTAGGCCACTATTTTCGCCATTTGTACTTACATATGGGTTTGCAGTCCCTTTCAAGTCTATTTGAGGCAGGTAACCAGAACGCTGACCTCTAACCTCTTGCTCTGTCGCCAATATATTTTCTGCAGCTGCTAAAAAGCTTGGATTATTTTGATACGCAGTTTTTATTGTTTCGCCTATATTTAGTACTGATTTATCTTCAGAAAAATCTATTGCCGGCAAGCTTGCTGGCGGCAGTTCACCATAAACACGCTGAAACTGCGCTGATACATTTTGTAAATTAGTTGCTTCAGTCAGCAGGTTTGCCTCAGCCAACGCTAAACGACCACTGGCTTGCTCTAAATCAACTTTACGTGTAACACCTGCAGTCATGCGGTTCGAACGCACGCTTAACAACACCGTGAGGGTTCTGGTCAAATAAAGGGATGTGCCCGCAACTTCGCGACTACGCATATAGTTCATCACTGCAATACGCCGCATCGCCCAGCCCATAAAAACACGTCACCTTTTGTTTACTCAACTGCGATTACGCGATGGCTGGTGGTAAATCGTGTAATGACGGGCTAGTGGTGAGTACGATAACTGTCACGCCGCAATCGATAATGTCTAAATACAGCTTGTAGCTGTGCCAGCTTTATTTATACCTGTTGGCATTGGTATTGGCACTGTAAGCGCATGCGGTGGGGAGTTAGGCGATGAGTTGAGCAGCGGCTTGCGGGCGTTAGGTTTATATGGCAGAGAAGGCCGCGAGCGCTGAAGTGGAGCCTTTATCTGGGCGACCTTTACGTTTGGACTTAGGGAAGGTGGTTGCCGCAGAGTTTTATGATGTTGGCAGCACTACAGACGCGGACTTTGGTTTAACGGGCGTTTAACGCATCACAATCGCGGTGCTGTTACGACTAATGGTACCGATGTTTGTCCAGTAAGTGCGGCTTGCAACATGGTTGCATGTACTTTGTCGGCGATGTCGTCTATGGTGAATTGTGCAAATGCACGCCTGAATGTAGATTCGCTGGGTAGTTTGTGCCGTGCCAAGAAGCCGAAAATGCGACATAACTTGCTGTCGATACTTAATCGTTCTTTTAGTGCTGCGGTGCATTGCATGCCAGTACGGCCTTGATATAGTAAGTTCTTGCCATGCTGGCGTGGCCGGACTATTTTTTCATCCCTTGAATTGAGGTTTATTTAACTTGTGAGGCGGCTTTTGCAAGCGCCTTAATTGATTACCCCTTTAATCTTAAAATGCGTATTTATGTGTCATCGTCATAGCATTTACTTATCTCGCTTAAAAATTAGCAACGCCAGCATTGTCATTCAAAATGAGGTTCGGACTGAAAAAGCAATCTAATGCTAGGATTGTTTTTCACAACCAGAAGGAGTCGGGAACGGTGGCTATAGGCGAGAGCCAAATGTGCGCTGGCCTAAAGCGTTTTGATAATCCTGACTAGCACGCTTTAAAGCTACGCAGCTTAAAACAAAAACCAGGACATTAGCATTGGCTAAAAAATCCCCATTTTCTTAATACTGGAGCGGGAAACGAGACTCGAACTC
>TARA_B110000208_G_scaffold190880_1_pt1 | contig 27835 bp, 23 predicted proteins | sample TARA_B110000208 | Tara Oceans TARA_B110000208 (sample SAMEA4397426) | marine metagenome | biome: Polar Biome; feature: [SRF] surface water layer (ENVO:00010504); material: water (ENVO:00002006), including particulate matter (ENVO:01000060) such as... | depth 5 m
AATTATCAATCATTGTAGCGGTGGCGAATGCCAATGTCATCGGCATTAATAACACCATGCCTTGGCATTTACCTGAAGATCTGAAGCGCTTTAAAGCGTTGACTATGGGGCATCATATCGTGATGGGGCGTAAGACTTATGAGTCGCTTGGACGTTTATTGCCGGGTAGGACGACGGTGATTGTGACGCGTAATATGGATTATGCGGTGGAAGGTGCCATTGTTGCACATCGTGTAGAAGACGCACTAGCCGCTTGTACTGACGATGAGGAGGTGTTTTTGATTGGTGGGGCAGAGCTGTACCAACAAGGTATTACCCATGCGGATAAAATTTATATGACTGAGGTGCATGCGGACTTTGAAGGGGATGCTTTTTTGCCTAACTTTGATTTGTCGCAATGGGATGAAGAGGCGCGCCAGGCGCATATGGCTGAGAATGGGTTGCGTTTTAGTTATGTGACTTATGTTCGGCAGTCAGGATATGCGAAAGCACAAGCGCATTATTAAGGTTTGTATTTTAGAGTCGATGTACTTATAACAGTTACACCCCTCCCTGGCCTTCCCCTTCATGGGGGAGGGGAAGCGCTTATGAAACGCTGGGTTTAATCTCTTACGCAATCCACATAGTAGATAGACTTGCCATCGACGACTTTTTTCACCAAGCCATGTACATCAGTCTCAAAGCCTGGGAAGCATTCGTTAAAGTTACGTGCGAATTTTAGATAATCAATAATGATAGTATTGAATTGCTCACCTGGAATCAATAACGGAATGCCTGGCGGGTAAGGGGTGAGTAAGACGGCAGTGGTTCTGCCTTCTAGATCATCAATCGAAACGCGGTCAATGGCACGGTGTGCCATTTTGGCGAAAGCATCAGTTGGACGCATCGCTGGCACCATATTCGATAAATACATATCGGTCGTTAAACGCGCGACATCACCTGCTTTATACACCTCGTGGATTTGCGTACATAAATCACGTAGGCCTAGCATCTCATAACGTGGATTCTTCTTGATGAACTCTGGTAATACTTTCCACAGTGGCTGGTTCTTGTCATATTCGTCTTTAAATTGCTGTAATGCCGCTACCATAGTATTCCAACGGCCTTTGGTAATGCCGATGGTGAACATGATGAAGAACGAATATAGCCCTGTTTTCTCTACTACGACGCCATGTTCCGCTAGGTATTTGGTGACGATAGCAGCAGGGATGCCATTCTCTTTGGTAAAGTTACCTTTGATATTCAAGCCTGGTGTAATGATGGTGGCTTTAATTGGGTCTAGCATATTGAAGTTTTCTGCTAGGTCGCCAAAGTCATGCCAATCTTCATTGGCTTTGAGCATCCAAGCATCACGTTCTTCTATGCCTTCTTCGCTGAGGTCATCTGGCCCCCAGACTTTAAACCACCAGTCATCGCCCCATTCTTTTTCGACCTTACGCATGGCGCGGCGAAAATCGAGGGCTTCCATAATGGATTCTTCGACTAATACTTGGCCTTCTGGTGCTTCCATCATGGCGGCTGCTACATCAATACTGGCGACAATTGCATATTGCGGGCTGGTTGAGGTGTGCATTAAGTAGGCTTCATTAAAGACATCACGATCTAACTGAATATTTTCTGCATTCTCAACTAAAATTTGTGAGGCTTGGCTGAGCCCAGCCAATAGTTTATGCGTTGACTGGGTAGAGAACACCATGGACTCTTTACAACGCGTTCTATCTGCGCCAATCGCATGGTAATCACCATAGAAATCATGGAAGGTGGCATGTGGTAGCCATGCTTCATCAAAGTGTAGTGTGTCGATTTTACCATCGAGCATTTCTTTAATATCTTCAACGTTGTAGAGCACGCCATCATAGGTCGATTGAGTAATCGTTAACACGCGTGGCTTAATGTTCTTGTCTTCAATAAACGGATTGTCTTGTATTTTCTGTTGGATGCTTTCCCAAGAAAATTCGCTTTTTGGAATAGGACCAATAATGCCAAAGTGATTACGGGTTGGCATGAGGAAAACAGGAATCGCACCAGTCATGATAATCGCGTGTAACACGGATTTATGACAATTACGATCGACGACGACGACATCACCTGGCGCAACGGTCGAGTTCCATACGATTTTGTTAGAGGTGGAGGTGCCATTGGTTACAAAATACAAGTGGTCGCAGTTGTAAATGCGGGCTGCATTACGTTCTGAAGCGGCGATAGGGCCGGTATGGTCGAGCAGTTGACCTAGTTCGTCGACAGCATTACACACGTCTGCGCGCAGCATGTTTTCACCAAAAAATTGGTGAAACATTTGGCCAACAGGCGATTTCAAAAAGGCAACGCCACCAGAGTGACCAGGGCAATGCCACGAGTATGAACCGTCGGCAGCATATTGCGTTAGCGCTTTAAAAAATGGTGGGGTACGGCTTTCTAAATAGGATTTCGCTTCGCGTAAAATCATGCGTGCGATAAATTCTGGCGTATCTTCATACATGTGAATAAAACCATGTAGCTCGCGCAATACATCATTTGGGATGTGGCGGCTAGTACGGGTTTCACCATGTAAAAACAACGGAATATCATCGTTGCGATAGCGAATCGCTTTTACAAAATCACGAAGGGCATTAATGGCTTCTGGTTTTTCTTCTACGATTTCTTCATCATCAATCGATAAAATGAAGGCAGAGGCGCGGCTCTGCTGTTGTGAGAATGAAGCGACATCGCCATAGCTGGTGACGCCGATGACTTCACAGCCTTCATCTTCGATGGCTTTTGCTAGTACGCGTATGCCTAAACCTGAAGAGTTATCAGTGCGAAAATCTTCATCAATAATCACAACAGGAAAGTTAAATTTCATTTTTTTGGCCTAGGTTTTTTACTATAGCTTTTGCTATGTCTTGGGTAAGGTAACGCCGACTTGACCTTGGTATTTACCACCACGATCTTTATAGCTAGTTTCGCAGACATCATTGTCATCAGCTTCGAAGAATAGCACTTGCGCGCAACCTTCGTTGGCATAAATCTTAGCAGGAAGCGGTGTGGTGTTACTAAACTCTAACGTCACATAACCTTCCCACTCTGGTTCAAACGGCGTGACATTCACAATAATGCCGCAGCGTGCGTAAGTGGATTTGCCTAAACAAATCGTTAATACATTACGTGGAATGCGGAAATATTCGACCGTACGCGCTAATGCAAATGAGTTTGGAGGAATGATGCAGTAGTCTTCTTCCACTTCAACAAATGAATTTGGGTCAAAGTTTTTAGGGTCAACAATGGTGCTATTGAGGTTGGTAAACAACTTAAATTCTCTTGAGCAACGAATATCGTAGCCGTAGCTAGATGTGCCGTATGACACCATGCGCTCACCAGCTGGATTCACTTTGACTTGATTTGGCTCAAACGGAGAAATCATGTCGTGTTCTTTCGCCATTTTACGGATCCACTTGTCTGACTTTATACTCATTATTGCGTAACCTAAAATTTGTTTAAATAGTGTTGTTTAATCGTCATGCTTAAATCGTGTTGTTAAAGCTTAAAAAGCGGGGAACTTACCCAGCTCTAATGTTTTGCAAATAATAGCAACAAATGATAAGGCAGTTGCAATTATTTTACTGGTATTACTTTAGTGCTTATCGCCACCTAGCTCAATGCTATAGCGCCAGAATTGATCTTCAGATTCGAAAATCACACCTGAGTCTTTAGGGTCGCGGCTACCTGCTGGGTATTGATGGACTGGAGACTTGTCTTCTGCCCATGTTTTCACAATCGGGTCAATCAGCTTCCATTGTGCTTTGACTTCATCAATATGTAAGAATAATGATGGGTCACCTTCCATGAGGTTAAGCAGTAGCGTTTCGTATGAGTCGACGCTGTCATCAGTCTCTTGGCGTAACTGACCATCCATGCTGATTGAACGCGTTGCGATATCAAGGCCTGGCACTTTTGTTTGCACCTCTAGTTTAAGACTCTCTTTGGGCTGAATGCTTAAAATCAACCAGTTTTGTTGCTGACCTTCTTTTAGTTCCATTGGTGCTTTTTTGAAACGAATTGAAATAGCCATACTGCCTTCATGCATCCGTTTAGCGGTACGCACATAGAATGGAACACCTTTCCAACGTGGATTATCAATAAACAGTTTCATCGCCGCATAAGTTTCGACTGAGCTTTCATAGCCGAGCTCATGTAAATAACCTTTCACATGCTCTGAATGACCATCTCTTGCGGGCGCGTTGCCTTCTTTATATTGGGCGCGGAAGGCTTGCTTGTCCATGTTGGTAGTATCAATTGGGCGAATAGACTGTAGCAACTTCACCTTTTCTGTGCGAATGCTTTCTGGCTGAAAGTCGACAGGTTTTTCCATCGCGACCAATGCTAATGTTTGTAATAAGTGACTTTGTCCCATATCCCGCAGTGCACCAGTGTTATCGTAAAATTTTGTACGGTCGCCAACCCCTAGTGTTTCATTATTGGTGATTTGCACATGGTCGATGTGTTCGTTATTCCAAAGTGGTTCAAATAGGTGGTTCGCAAAGCGGGTTAGCATGATGTTTTGCAATGCAGCTTTACCCAAGTAATGATCGATACGGTAAATCTGACTTTCTTTTAAATGCTTGGTAATCGACGCTTGTAACTCTTCTGCCTTTTCTAAACTAGTGCCGAATGGTTTTTCAATCAGCACACGTCTCCAGTATTTGCGCTCATCAGTGAGACCAACGCTAGCTAACTGCTCGACTACTGTTGCGAAGTCGACAGGGCGGATAGACAAGAAGTAAGCAAAGTTTTGCGGGAAAACGCTTTCGTCGGTCAGTCTTACTTCTAGTTTCTTCATTGCATCAGGATCGTCAGATACATTGGCTTGGTAATGATTACGCTCGATAAAGCGTTTGAATACGGTTTCATCAATCCCATTGTAGAATTTCGCTTCTAACATGCCGCGTACTTCAGCTTGCCAATCTTCATGGGCAATCGGCGAACGACCAACCGATAGGATTTTCATGTCATCTGGTAACCTGCCTAATGAATCTAGGCGATATAGGCCTGGCATTAATTTTACGCGGGATAAATTACCACTCGCGCCAAACAGTACTAAGGTACAAGGGTCAATTTTTTTAGAGTCCATATTTTTAGTCATTTTCTAGCCGATAATAGTGTAAGAACAAGTATAATTATAGCAAATGCAACCGAATGACTTCACTATCATAATTAATAAAATAGTAATTAAATAAATATACAAGGCAACATGCAATATGACACAAGGCAATACGGCTCAAGGCAATACGGCACAATCACCTGCTACTCGTTGGCATCCGTTTGAATCTCAAGACGACATTAATCTTGCAGCCGTCACGCGTATTTTAAAAGCAGCGGACGAGGCGATTGAGAAAAACGGTAGTTTTTATATCGTGTTAGCAGGCGGCAGCACGCCAAAAGCCGTTTATCAACTATTGAGTAAAGAAAATGCCGATTGGGCTAGCTGGTATATCTATCACAATGATGACCGCTGTTTACCTGTCGATCACGCAGAACGCAATAGCAAAATGGCGCGTGATGCATGGCTGAGTAAAGTGGACGTTCCTGAGAACCAAATTCACGATATTCCAGCTGAGCTAGGTAATGTAGAAGGCGCGAAAGCTTATACAGAAACACTGGAAGGCGTACGAACCTTTGATTTAGTGATTCTAGGCTTAGGTGAAGATGGTCATACGGCTAGCTTGTTCCCAGGCCAAGCCGTTGATAACAGCGCTGATGCTGTGCCTGTGTTTGACTCACCAAAACCGCCAGCCGACCGTATTACCATCAGCCAAAGTCGTTTAAATGACACCAATGAAGTGATGTTTTTAGTCACGGGTGCAGGTAAGCAATGGGCGGTTGATGAATGGCGTAAAGGGACTGCGATCCCAGCAACACTCATCTTCGGACAAAATGGTGCTGATGTGTATTGTTTTGGTGTTGATTTGAAATAGTTTTAAATAAAACTACTGTATTAAAAAAGCGCCGTGTTAGGCGCTTTTTTGTTGTCATATTTAAATACGGCTAAGTGTTTTGAATCACAATGTTTGGAAACTTTCCGCTATGATCTAAACCCGCGATAGCGATTTTGCTTGCCACTTTTCGTGCAATGGTTTTATACACTCTGGCAATTTCGTTATTAGGCTCTGCGATGACGGTTGGTTTTCCGCTATCTGATTGCTCGCGAATCTTGATGTCTAAAGGCAAGCTGCCGAGTAAGTCGATGTTGTAGTCTTTACACATTAATTCACCACCGCCTGCGCCAAAGATATGTTCTTCATGACCACAGCTACTGCAAATATGCGTACTCATGTTTTCGACAATACCTAAAATCGGAATGCCGACTTTCTCGAACATTTTCAGACCTTTACGCGCATCAAGCAGGGCGATATCTTGCGGAGTGGTGACGATGATGGAGCCAGTGACTGGTATCTTTTGAGCTAGCGTTAACTGGATGTCACCTGTACCCGGGGGTAAATCAATCACTAGGTAATCTAAATCACGCCAGTTCGTATCGCGCAATAGTTGCTCAAGTGCGCCAGTGACCATAGGTCCACGCCAAACCATGGGGGTTTCGGTATCGACTAAGAAGCCGATGCTCATGACTTGAATGCCATATGCTTCTTTCGGTTCCATACTCTTACCATCTTTGCTATCTGGTTTGCCGCTAAGGCCTAGCATTTGTGGTTGGCTAGGGCCGTAAATATCGGCATCAAGTAAGCCAACGCTGGCGCCTTCTGCGGCTAATGCGAGGGCTAAGTTAACGGAAGTCGTTGATTTTCCAACGCCGCCTTTACCTGAAGCAACGGCAATGACGTTTTTCACATTCGGTAATAAGCTGACGGTTTGTTGTACCTTGTGCGACACAATGCGACTGCCAACATTGACAGTGACTTCACCCACGCCATCGAGGGCTTTTAAGTCATTGGTGACTAGGGCTTTGATGTCGTCCAATACGCTTTTAGCAGGATAGCCGAGTACGATATCTAAGCTGATATTGTTGTCTGTGATTTGAATGTTTTTAGCAGATTTGCTACTAATAAAGTCTTTGCTTGTATTCGGATCTATGCAAAGTTTAAGCGTACTTTCAATGAGTAATGCGGTAATGGCCATGCGACAATAATTCCTGACTAAATAATTCAGGTATTTTAGCGGATATTGTGACTTACGTCATCTGCTGTCACTTGTTTGGGGTATGAATGATGCATGGAAGGCATATATAAACTTAGGTTAAGTAGCTGGCATTTGATAAAATAACACTTTTAGCATAATCGGTTCATTTACCATGTCATCACGCAAAATTCTCGTTACCTCAGCGCTTCCTTATGCCAACGGTAGTATTCACCTCGGTCATTTAGTCGAATATATTCAAACAGATATTTGGACGCGCTTTCAAAAAATGCAGGGACATACCGTGCATTATGTTTGTGCCGATGATACGCATGGCACGCCGATTATGCTGCGCGCAGAAAAAGAAGGCATTACGCCTGAGGCATTGATTGATGGTGTGCATAAAGAGCATCGTGCTGACTTTGATGGATTTTTAGTGGAGTTTGATAATTACTATTCAACGAACTCAGGTGAAAATAAAACACTGTCACAAGGGATTTATAAGGCCTTAAAAGCCAACGATAAAATTGCGACAAAGACCATTGAGCAATTTTATGACCCAGTTAAGAATATGTTCTTACCGGATCGTTTTATTAAAGGCGAGTGTCCTAAGTGCCATGCGAAGGACCAATATGGAGATTCATGTGAATCTTGTGGCGCAACTTACAACCCAACAGAGCTGATTGAAGCTTATTCAGCCGTTTCTGGTGCTGCACCGATACGTAAAGAAACTGAACATCACTTCTTTAAGTTATCAGAGTGCGAAGACTTCTTAAAAGAGTGGACCCAAAGCGGCACTGCACAAGGTAAAACTTTACAGGGCGAAGCTGCCAATAAGATGGGTGAGTGGTTTGAAAGTGGATTAAAGGATTGGGACATCTCACGCGATGCGCCCTACTTTGGTTTTGAGATTCCTGATGCGCCGGGTAAGTATTTTTATGTGTGGTTGGATGCGCCAATTGGTTATATGGCGAGTTTTAAAAATCTATGCGACAAAAATGGCTTGGATTTTGATGAATACTGGAAAGCGGGTAGCGATACTGAGCTTTATCATTTTATTGGCAAGGATATTCTTTATTTCCATGCGTTATTTTGGCCTGCGACATTGGAGTACAGCGGTTACCGCACCCCAACACAAGTGTTTGCACACGGGTTCTTAACCGTGAATGGCGAAAAAATGTCTAAGTCACGAGGTACGTTTATTACTGCACGCAGCTATTTAGACCATATTAAAAACCCTGAGTACTTGCGCTATTACTATGCCGCTAAACTGAATTCAACGATGGAAGATATTGATTTAAATTTAGAGGACTTTACTGCGCGGGTTAATAGTGACTTAGTGGGTAAATATATTAATATTGCCAGTCGTACCGCTGGTTTCATCAACAAGCATTTTGATGGGAAATTAAACCCGTCTAGGAATAATGTGGTTGTGGCTGAATTGAAAGCGGCAGCAGATGCGATTGCAGCGTCTTATGTTGCAAGAGAGTATGGCAAAGCATTACGTGAGATTATGCGTTTAAGTGATTTAGCCAATAGTTTTGTGGCGGATAAAGCGCCTTGGGTGATGGCGAAGCAAGAAGGCCGGGAAGCAGTATTGCAAGAAGTGTGCTCGGATGCGTTGGAAATGTTCCGTTTGCTAACACTGTACCTCAAGCCAGTATTGCCAAAATTAGCAATGGAAATTGAAGCGTTTCTAAATGTGGACGCCATGCAATGGTCGCATGTGGACGCTAGCCTAAATGCTGAGCATACCATTAACAAATACAATCATTTAATTACGCGGGTAGACCCTAAGGCGATAGCAGCAATGGTAGATAGTAATAAAGAGAATCTGGAAAAATCCGAGGCGGTTGCCGCACTAGTGAAAGAAGAAGTTGCTGGCGATTACATTAAGATTGATGACTTTACTAAGGTCGATTTACGGATTGCACATATTGTAAATGCTGAACATGTTGAAGGTGCAGATAAGTTATTAAAACTAACCTTAGACATTGGTGAAGAAAAAACACGACAAGTTTTTGCTGGTATTAAATCTTCGTATGACCCTGAAACGCTAAAAGGGCGCAAGACGGTGATGGTTGCTAATCTTGCGCCACGTAAAATGAAGTTTGGCATGAGTGAAGGCATGGTGTTAGCCGCGAGTGACGGACGTGGTGGCCCATTTATTTTGAGTCCTGATAGTGGGGCGCAAGCTGGTATGGCTGTTAAGTAATTGGCTTACAACGATAAAAACTCGCCTAGGCGGATTTTTATTGCTTTAAAACTAAAGCTGTTTACTTATTTTTTGCTTTCGTGGTTTTCTTTTTAGATTTCACTTTTGAAGCAACGGTTGTTTTGCCTAATACCGCGGCATCTTTGCCAATACTTTTCACCATCTTTGGCCCAATACTTTTCACGCAGCTTAAATCGTTAACTGATTTAAATTTGCCGTGTTCCGTTCGATAATTGATGATAGCTCTGGCTTTTTTAGCACCGATACCGGTTAAGGCTTGCAACTCTGCTTCGGATGCGGTGTTGATATTGAAAGCGGCAAAGGCGCTAAAAATTAAGGTGAGTGCGAGTAATAAACTAAGTATGGTTTTTTCATTATTATTTCCTTATTGTTGTTGCTGTAACTTTTTTATTGTGGTTACTTCGCAGCATGCAAACTCATTCAAAGTTTAACGCTTAGTTGATTGACAGGTCAATATGAAGTTGCGATGGTGTTGGTGCGGTGGTAAAAAATACTAATTGAAGAGAGCGAAGCTACTGAATAGATTGCAATATGGCTTCTAGTGCTTTTTGAGGTTGCTCTGCTTGTGTAATGGGGCGGCCAATCACTAAGTAGGTCGCACCTAGGTTGAGTGCGTCTGGTGGCGTTACAATGCGAGATTGGTCATCTTTACTGGTATTGGCAGGGCGAATGCCAGGCGTGACCAGCAAAAAGTCTGGATTGATATGCTGACGCAATAGCGTAGCCTCTTGAGCCGAGCAAACAACACCGTGTAAACCAGCTGTTTGCGTGAGTGTTGCTAGTCTCAGCACTTGCTCTTGAACTGGGGTTTGGATGCCAGTTTCTGATAATGTGGGTTGATTCATACTGGTTAATACAGTGACTGCAATCAAATATGGATTTTCATGTGACTGATCCACCCCCTCTAATGCGGCTTGCATCATAGCACTGCCGCCACTGGCATGCACATTGAGCATCCACACGCCTAAGTCACTCGCTGTTTTACAAGCTTTTTTAACGGTGTTTGGAATATCGTGGAACTTAAGATCTAAAAACACCTTAAAGTCTTTGGCGACTAATTGTTCGACCAGTGCAGGACCTGCTGCTGTAAACAGCTCTTTGCCGACTTTAAGCTTGCATTGAGTTGGGTCTAATTGGTTGACGAGAGAAAGTGCCTCTTTTGTGTTGGCGTAGTCTAATGCGACTACTATTTTAGAATCATTCATCTTTACTTCTTAATCGTCATTTCACGCGTAATGGCTTCGCTTGGTTCTGCTGGTAGCGATTCCCATGCATTACAAGCAGGGCATTGCCAATGATATTGCTTGGCGCGGAAGCCACACTGGTTGCAATGATAAGCCGCACGATCGCCGATGGCATTTCGTACGGTTTGTTGCATTAATTCAATGTCTTGGTGGCTTTTGCTTTTAGCTGAATGCTCAACTAGCGCACGTGCTTGTAGTAGTTGGTCTAGTGTCCGTAAGCTAGGCTGACGAATCAACTCTTTTCTAGCCAAGGTTGCAGCAATGCCAGCACCTTCAACCGCCAATGTTGATTCATATAATGCGGACATTAAAGAGGGCAGTTTGTAATTATCTAAATAGCTCTTTAGTAAAGCGATGCCTTCTTTCGATTTATGAAGTGCAGTATAGCTTTGCAATAACTTGGGGGCGATTAACACTAAGTATTCAGGGTCTTGAAATTCAATGTGTTTCCAATGGGAGATGGCCGCAGCATGGCTGCCAGATTGTATTTCTAAATCGCCTAATAACACATTGGCGCGAACACATTTTTTGTTAGCATCTATGGCGTTAGCTAGATGAAAACGTACTCGATCGGACTGCTGATCAATCATGGCATTCATCGCAAGTTCGCAGTGATACTGTGCAATTTCTTTTCTAAAAGGCGTGCCTGACAAACGTTCCAGCCCAGTTGCAGTCTCTACTGCTTGTAACCATTCACGCTCGCGTACATATATCTCTAATAGCGAGAATAAGGCTGCTTGACGGTAACGTTTGCTTGTTAGGGTTGTGAATAATTCTTCTGCGCGGTCGTATAAACCTGCTTGTAAATAATCTTGCGCTAATTCTGCTTTAACCGCATCTTTTTGATTGTTGGTGAGTTCTTTTTTATCGAGTAAGTTCAAGTGCATATTAATCGCACGAGCTGTTTCACCTGTGCGGCGAAACAAACTGCCGAGTGCGAAATGTAACTCTAAAGAATCACTATTCGCATGGATAGCTTCAGAGAAGGCTTCAACGGCTTTGTTGTGTTGATCGCTAATTAAGAAATTAAGGCCTTTAAAATAGGCGGCAGGTAATGTGGTTGATTCTGCAATCAATTGTTTAATATCAACACGTGCGGCAATCCAACCTAGTAAAAAAAATAGGGGGAAAATTAATAGCCACCAATATTCAAATTCAATTGTCATGTCACACTCATTATTTAGGTACTATCATTTTACCTAAGCGTTAGGTTAGGTGCTAATGATAAACAGTGAAATAGACAAAAACACGATAAAAAAGCATATTTTAAAAGCATAAAAAAACGGCACATTAAAAAATGTACCGTTTTTATAGTCAGTCAAAAAAGACTAGCTAGCTAAATCTACACGATCACGTAGTTCCTTGCCCGCTTTAAAGTGAGGTACATGCTTCGCAGGTACTTGCACTTTACTGCCGGTTTTCGGGTTGCGGCCTAAACGAGGCGGACGGTAGTTAAGACTTAAGCTACCGAATCCTCGAATTTCAATACGTTGACCCGTTGCTAAGTTATCTGTCATCGCATCTAAAATCGCTTTGACGGATAATTCGGCATCTTTAACAACCAGTTGCGGAAAACGCTCTGCAAGTAGGGTGATGAATTCAGATTTCGTCATGTCTAGATTATCTTTTCTAATTGGCTGTTATAAAAGAGGTTACTTCTTGTTGTCCATTTTAGCTTTCAATAGTGCACCTAAGTTGGTGTTACCTGAAGCAGCTGCAGCTTCTTCAGCAGTTTGTTTCTCTGCTTTAGTTTTTGCTTTTGCTTTTGGTTTTCCAGCAGTGTCACTATCGCTAGCTGATGATTCGCCGCCAGTTGGATCTTCAGACAATTGTTTAACACCAAGAGAAATACGCTCTTTCTCAACGTCAATTGCAAGAATAACCGCTTGTAGTTCATCACCTTTTTTGAAGGTTCTAATCGCTTCTTCACCTGTTTGTGACCATGATAAGTCAGAAAGGTGAACAAGACCATCTATATTGCCTGGTAAACCAATGAATACACCAAAGTCTGTAATTGATTTGATTTGACCTGAAACGTTATCGCCTTTAGCGTGCGTAGCAGCAAAGTCATCCCAAGGATTTGGTTTGCATTGCTTCATGCCCAGTGATAGACGACGACGATCTTCATCAATCTCTAGAATCATGACTTCAACTTCGTCACCTAATTGAGCAATTTTACCTGGATGGATGTTTTTGTTTGTCCAGTCCATTTCTGAAACGTGAACAAGACCTTCAATACCTGGCTCTACTTCTACGAATGCTCCGTAGTCAGTCAAGTTAGATACTTTACCGAATAGACGAGTACCTACTGGGTAACGGCGATCTAATGATACCCAAGGGTCATCGCCTAATTGTTTAATGCCTAGTGAAACGCGGTTTTTCTCTTGATCAAATTTCAAGATTTTCGCTTCAACTTCGTCACCTACTGTTAATACTTCTGATGGATGCTTAACACGACGCCAGGCTAGGTCAGTGATGTGTAATAAACCATCGATGCCACCTAAGTCAACGAAAGCGCCATAATCAGTGATGTTTTTAACTATACCTTTAACAGTAGCGCCTTCAACTAATGTTTCCATTAGCGCTTCACGGTCAGCGCTGGCTGTTACTTCCATTACCGCACGACGTGAAACAACGATATTGTTACGCTTACGATCAAGTTTAATAACCTTGAAATCCCACTCTTTGTTTTCGAATGGTGTTGTGTCTTTAACTGGACGTACATCCACTAATGAACCCGGTAAGAAAGCCATGATGCCATTAACAGAAACGCGTAAACCACCTTTAACACGGCTACTGATATAACCTTTAACAACACGACCTTCGTTCATCGCATCTTCTAGGTCTAACCAAGCTTCCATTTTCTTCGCTTTATCGCGAGAAAGGATAGTAGAACCAAAGCCATCTTCTAGTTTTTCAATAGCAACTTTTACAAAGTCACCAACTTCGACTTCTAGTTCACCTTGAGGGTTTTTAAATTCGTTTATGTCAATCACGCTTTCTGATTTAAGACCTGCGTTAACAATAACGTGGTCGTTGTCGATAGAGACAACTTCAGCAGTGATGACTTCGCCTGAGCGCATTTCTTGGCGCGATAGGCTTTCTTCAAATAAGGCAGCGAAAGAATCTTCGTTTAACGGTTCTGGTGTTGCCAATGGGTTTTCGATTTCCGCTTCAGCGGCTTCGATTGTTGAGTCAGTTGTAGACATTAAAAAAGTGTATCCAGTTTAGTCCCGCTTGATAGCAGGGGCCCACGAAATTGTGGGATTGTTTATATAAAAAGTTGAGATTTAAAGCTTTTGAATATTCAAGTTTATGAAATTCAGGTTTAAAGGCTCAACAAGAACCCATTATGTTACACAAAAAATCGCATCTGTTCAATGACTTAATCGTGTTTTATTGTTGATTGTTACGTTTTTGTAGGGATACTTCGTATTCTTTGAGTACAAAGGCGACTGCTTGAGCGATATTGCGATTGTCGGTGTCGAGAAAAACCGCTTCTTTGGTTTGTAGCAAAGGGGCAGAAGATCGGGAGCAATCACGTGCATCACGCTCTTTTAAATCGTGCAGAATCTTATCGAAATCCGCATCAATGCTTTGCTGTGTTAATTGTTTGAAGCGACGATTAGCACGCTCTTCTACATTGGCTGTTAGGAATATTTTTAGCTGTGCATCAGTAAATACGACGCTCGCCATGTCACGACCATCAGCGACTAAACCAGGCGCTTGTCTGAAGCTGTGTTGTAGTGATAGTAAAGCAGCGCGCACTTCTGGGTGTACAGCTACTTGTGATGCGCCGTTGCTCATGGCAGGGCTGCGAATGGCCTTGCTCACATTTTGCTCATCTAGTAATACTTCACCGTTTTTAAAAGCAATGGTTAATGGCGGCACCATCGCGCCAAGGGCTGCCGCATCCGACCATGCAATATCGTTATTCTTTGCCGCTAATGCCACAATGCGATACAAGGCGCCAGAATCTAAATAATGAAAACCTAAATGCTTAGCGACACTTTCTGCAACAGAGCCTTTACCAGAAGCCGAAGGGCCGTCGATGGCAATAACAGGGATGGTAGGAGAGTTAACTGACAATGTTTGCAAACACCTCAAAATAAGTTGGGAAAGTTTTGGCGACACAGTTAGGGTCGTTAATGGTCACTGGTACGCCACCTAAGCTGACGAGTGAAAAACACATTGCCATACGATGGTCATCATAAGTATCGATTTCTGCATTTTGCGTTAAAGCTTCAGGTGGTGTGATGGTAATGTAATCCTCACCTTCAATAACGGTCGCACCGACTTTGCGTAACTCAGTTGCCATCGCCGTTAAGCGATCGGTTTCCTTCACACGCCAGCTCGCAACATTACGTAGCGTCGTTGTGCCGTCTGCAAACAATGCCAAAATCGCTAAAGTCATCGCCGCATCAGGAATATGGTTGCAATCTAAATCGATAGCTTTGATTTTCGCTGCTTTGCTCGTGGTAATGAAATTCTCACCATAAGCAATCTCACCGCCCATTAAAGCTAAGGCCTCAGCAAACTTAATATCACCTTGAATGCTGATTGCATCCACGCCGTGAACATTTAAAGTGCCACCAATTGCGCCAGCCGCTAAGAAGTAAGAAGCACTCGATGCGTCACCTTCTACATACATAGTATCGAGGCTCGCATATTGGCTATTCGCAGGAATGGTAAATTGTTGCCATCCTTCACGTTGTACATGCACGCCAAATTTAGCCATCAGGTTCAAGGTGATTTCGATATACGGTTTAGAAATCAACTCACCAATCACTTCAATCGTTGCTTGCTTTCCTGTCAGCGGTAAAGCCATCAATAGTGCCGTCAAAAACTGACTAGAAACATCGCCGCGGATTTGAATCGGTTTGCTGACATCTAATGCAGCAGGGGAAATTTGTAGCGGTGGGAAGCCATTATTGGCTAAACATTCAATATTCGCACCTGCAGAGCGCAATGCTGTGACTAAATGTCCAATCGGACGCTCATGCATACGCGGCACTCCATGTAAGTGATAATCACCATTAGAAAAAGCCAGTGCGGCAGTCAATGGGCGAAAAGCCGTACCTGCATTTCCTAAAAACAAATCCGCTTGTTTATTCGGAAAGTCACCATTGCAGCCTTCAACTATGATGCCTTGTTCTGTTTGGGACACTTTTACACCAAGTGCATTCAGTGCCTCCAACATGCGGTCAGTGTCGTCAGACGTTAATAGGCCTCTAATCTCTGTATTGCCTTTGGCTAGTGCCGCTAGTAACAAGGTGCGGTTAGAAATGCTTTTAGAGCCGGGGAGCTGCATGTCGCCAGTTACTTGACTGGCGGGTTTTAAATGTAATTGTTCCAATTGTGCTATTCCAATACTTTATTTTTTGCTATTAGCCCAGTTATTGCGCGCCTTGCTTGCGCGCTCAAAGATGGTTTGAAGGCCATCACTATCTTCTGCGGCTAAGGTTTGCTTTAGTTTAGCCAATGCCTTCTCGTATGACGTGATTTCATTGAGTAATGCTGTTCTATTGGCAAAGCTAATGTCACGCCACATCTCAGGGCTGCTGCCTGCAATACGGGTGAAATCTCTAAAGCCACTTGCAGCAAACTGAAATAGTTCGTCCGCATTATCCCGCGCAACCATGTCTTCGACCAATGCAAAAGCTAATACATGCGGTAAATGACTCACGGTAGCAAAGATGCCGTCATGCTTTTGTGCCGTCATTTCAATTATCTTGGCGCCGCAATCTAACCAAAGCTGACGTACTTGCTGAATATCAGCTGGATTATTCTCAGGGTAGGGCGTTAACACCACGTTTTTCCCGATGTATAAATCATCCATTGCCGCAGTAGGGCCTGATTTTTCAGCGCCTGCAATGGGGTGGCCACCGATAAACTGTTTCGCTTGTTCGCCAAGGGCTTCTTTTGCGATGGATAGCACATCGGTTTTGGTGCTGCCTGCATCGGTAATAATAGTCTTACTATCTAAATGCGGCCTGATAATTTGTAAAATATTCTTAGTTTGTGCAACAGGCGCGGCAATCAGCACTATATCCGCATCGCTTAAAGCTGCTGCAATATCGGTTGTAGCTTGATCAATGATATTCAATGTAAGCGCTTGATCTAAACTTGCTTGATTGCGCCCAACACCGACGCACAAAGGCGCATTAGCGTGTTTTTTTAATGCCAATGCAACCGAGCCACCAATCAGCCCAACACCAAAGATAACGATTTTTTTCACAACGTGGGGTGTTTCCATATATTGATAATACTTTAGAGGGTGAATTGTATCATTAGGGGGTGGGTTGTGTGGGTGGGCACGTTATTTTATGTAGAGTTATGTTATTTTGTGCAACTGCTCCGCCAATGTTATTTACGCACGTCCTAATTAGGTAAATACCCCTTCAGCTTAGCCGAAACTAATCCAAGTAACCCCCCACGACACTTATGCCAAAAAGCCGACAACAACAGTAATGCCGAACCAATCGTAAACGCCGTCACAGCAAAACCAATCCCAACATGCCCCATATCACTCAATAACGTACTAAACACATACACCACATAACCAAGCGCGGAAACCATCAGCGCACGACGGTCAATCAGTAATGAAATAACGGCAATAACGATATAAAGGACGAAAACCAAGCTGGCTTGAACTAGATTGATGTTGCCATGTAGCACACCGATGAGCTCAAATACGGGGTGAATGATGATAGGTGCTGCTAGTAGGTGTAGCCAAAATGCAACATCGGATTTGCGAGTTTGACGTTGGGTATCCTTGCTATCCCAACGCATGGCAAAGGCAAATACGGCAAGACCAGCGGTAATGGCAAGCGGCGCTAAGTAGAGTGTAATGCTTTCAACAGACATGAGTGATGCCAATACTGTTGCAACCAAGGCTGCGGTGCCTGCGGCGACGGTAATCGGCACTTTAAAACGTAGCCAATGTAACCATGCAGCGAGTGCGGCCACAGTCGAAGGGATGATTAAGAATTGCGCTACATCACTCGCTCCGCTAGCGGCGGATGTTGGTGATATGAAGCTTTTAGTGGCAATCAATAAATAGCCGACAAATGCGAGTAATAAGACGATGGCAGGGAGTGCCATGCGGCGTTTTAATACAAAGAATTCAGCTAATCCCCAAGCGGCAGTGGCTGCCAATAAGCTACCCAATTTCGCGCCACCAATCCAACTTAAGGAGCTGAGTAGTAATACACTGGCAATGACGACGAAAATGTCATTAAAGCCAGAGATGAGACGAAAGTGTTCTTCGTCCGCGACATCACCTGATGCGCTATTGTCTGCATTGGCATGGGCTTTTAGTGCATTAGCGGTGGCTTCATCTAAGATGCCAGCGCTAATGGCTGATTGAATATTGCCTTCCGAAATCATGATGCTGCTCCCTTTGTTGCGTGATTATTTTTAATGTTACTGATCCATTCATTATTAATGAATCTCTCTTGCGGGGTAAATTTTTCTTTGTAAGCCATTTTTTGGCTTTCTGCTATCCAATAACCTAAATAGAGGTAGGGTAGGCTGCGTTGTTTTGTCCAGTTGATTAACCACATAATAGCGTAAGTGCCGTAACTGGCTTTGGTTTCAGTAGCATCGTAGAAGGTATATACAGCTGAGTTACCATCAGCAACGGTATCAATTACGCTGACAATTTTGACTTGATCTTGTGTGTCTCTAAACTCTACCATTATGCTTTTAACATTACTTTGGCAGAGGAACTGTTTGTATTGGTCCTCTTCACTGGTGTCCCTATTTTGATTAACGTCATTTTCAGCCGTATGCCTTAGGGCTTGATAGGCCGAATACAGCTCGTAATGCGCTTGATGAAAGCCTAGTGGCAAAACAGTGGCGATTAGGTTGTTATGTTGCTTGTAAGCACGTTTTTGACTGCGTGTCGGCGTGAATAAGTCGAGCACGATACGCACTGGAACACATTTAATGCAGTTTTCGCAATGGGGGCGGTAAGTGAATTTACCGCTACGTCTAAAGCCTTGGCTAATTAAATGGCCATAGGCCGTTGCATCGACTAAATGGTGTGGTGAAGCGATGAGGCTTTGGGCTAGATTTTTGGCTATGTAGCCACAAGTGTAGGGTGTGGTGACATAGAATTGTAGCGCATGTAGCGGCAATTCTTTAGGTGAGCTCATGTTCTTAAATGAATAGCCTTAATCTCATGTGCTTAAGTGTATCAATTTTGAGAGCATTTGACTAAAGTCTTCACGTGGAATCTCGCGTCCGCCAAATTGCGTTAATAGTGGCGTTTTCATTTGGCAGTCAATCATGCCAACTTCTTTGGATGTTAGATTATTAACGAGATTAACAAAAGCGACTTTAGAAGCATCAGTATGGGTATGAAACATGCTCTCACCATAAAACATTTTGCCGATAATGACACCATAACAACCACCAACTAATTTGCCTTCGAACCAGCTCTCACTTGAAACAGCATGCCCTAAATCATGTAATTCACAATAGGCATCTATCATGCCCTGGTTAATCCAAGTGCCTGCTTGCTCAGGTCGTTTGACTTGGCTACAGGCCGTGATGACTTCACGAAAGGCGGTGTTGATTGTTAGCTCAAAGGTGTTTTTTTTAAGCGTTTTGTTGAGCGAGTTTGAGACTTTTAATTCTGCAGGAAATAATACCATGCGTGGGTTAGGACTCCACCACATAATGGGTTCACCTTCGCTAAACCATGGGAAGATGCCGTGGGCGTAAGCCTCCAAAAGGCGTTTGCTAGTAAAGTCGCCATCAATGGCGATTAAGCCATTTGGCTCTTTTAGCGCTTGATCTAATGGTGGGAAGGCGTTAGTTGCTGTTAAAGCAAGTACATAACCTTCGGGTAGTTGGTAGTATTGATCCGTCATTGTAGTTTTTTCATGGTTGTTGATGCGATCTTGTTTTAATAACCATGGTGGCTAAAGGCCGGGGTGCTATTGAGTGAAAGTTTAATATACTAACAAAAAAATAGTATATGACACTTTACAACGGCAGTTATAACAGTAATTAGAGAGTGTTTTTTAAATTCGTATTTTTAATGCAAAAAAGATTTAATTTTAGCAGACCTGATTCTTATTGAGTGGAAAAAAGCACCAACTAGTATGGTTTTTCTGCTTCAATTTTTATGATAAATAATTGAGAATAAGGTAATTTAAAAAAACGATTTTAAATCAATTGATTACCGCGTAAAATAGTTGGCTATGGAAAAGTATACAACCATGCTTGCTAAACCCATTCAAAGTTATCGTCCTTATTGGGCTAAACGTTTTGGACAGGCCCTTATGTTACCCACTTCTCGTGAAGAAATGGATGAACTCGGTTGGGATAGTTGCGATATTATTTTGATTACAGGCGATGCCTATATTGATCATCCTAGTTTTGGGATGGCTTTAGTTGGCCGCTTGTTAGAGGCGCAAGGTTTTCGTGTGGGGATTATTGCCCAGCCTGAGTGGCAAGATGCTAAGGCATTTAAAGCGCTAGGAAAGCCTAATTTATACTTTGGCATTACTGCCGGCAATATGGACAGCATGGTGAATCGTTATACCGCTGACCGTAAAATTCGGTCAGATGACGCTTACACTCCTGACGCAGCACCTAATAAACGACCAGATCGCGCGGTGTTGGTATACAGCCAACGTTGCCGTCAAGCTTACTCGCACGTACCGCTGATCATTGGCAGTATCGAAGCTAGCCTTCGCCGTATTGCACACTATGATTACTGGTCAGATAAAGTGCGCCGTTCCGTGTTGGTTGATTCAAAAGCGGATATTCTGCTGTACGGTAATGCCGAGCGGGCATTGGTGGAAATCTCACACCGCATTGCTAAAGGTGAGTCTGTCCGAGATATTCAAGATATTCGTGGCACGGCCTTTATGCGTAAAAGCATTCCAGAAGGCTGGGATGAGATTGAGTCGACTAAATTAGACCGTCCAGGCAAGATTGATAAAGCCATTGATCCATACGAAATGAAAATGGGGAAGGGCGATGCAAGCTGTGCCACGGAGGAGTCTAAAAGTAAATCTGACTTACCTGAAGGCACTAAGCTAATTGAAATCGTACCGAGTGTGCGTGCTAGAAAACCAAAAGCGGACAGAAGCATGCAAGTGGTTCGCTTGCCAGCTTATGAGGAAGTGTCGCAAGACCCTGTGCTTTATGCACATGCTTCACGCGTGCTGCATTTAGAAGCGAATCCGGGTAATGCCCGTGCGCTGGTGCAACAGCACGGTGATCGAGAAGTGTGGCTCAATCCACCACCGATTCCATTGACGACCGAAGAGATGGATTATGTTTATGACTTGCCTTATGCGCGTAAGCCACATCCAATCTATAAGAATGCCAAAATCCCTGCATGGGAAATGATTCGTTTCAGCGTTAATATCATGCGCGGCTGTTTTGGTGGCTGTACCTTCTGTAGTATTACCGAGCATGAAGGCCGTATTATCCAAAGCCGTAGTGAAAAGTCCATCTTAAAAGAAGTGGAAGAAATTCGCGATAAAGTCGACGGCTTTACTGGTGTGATTTCTGATCTTGGCGGCCCAACGGCTAATATGTATCGCATTGCTTGTAAGTCGGAGAAGATTGAACAGTCTTGTCGTAAGTTATCTTGCGTTTATCCAGATGTTTGCGAAAACTTGAATACTGACCATAGTTCGTTGATTCAGCTTTATCGTAAAGCACGAGAGATCAAAGGTGTGAAGAAGATTCTCATTAGCTCAGGTTTACGTTATGACTTAGCAGTGAAATCACCTGAATACGTCAAAGAACTCGTGCAACATCATGTTGGTGGCTACTTGAAAATTGCCCCTGAACATTCTGAAAAAAACGTGCTCGATAAAATGATGAAGCCGGGCATGGGTGCATATGATATATTTAAAGAGATGTTCGAAAGGTACAGCGAAGAGGCGGGTAAGAAGCAATACTTAATTCCTTACTTTATCGCAGCACATCCGGGTACGACTGATGAAGATATGTTGAATTTAGCCTTATGGTTGAAGCGCTATAGCTTTAGGTTAGACCAAGTGCAAAACTTTACGCCAACACCAATGGCGATGGCAACGGCGATGTATCACAGTGGTAAAAACCCATTGCGTAAAGTCACGGATGACTCTGAAGATGTGGTCGTTCCGAAAGCAGGTAAGCTGAGGAAATTACATAAAGCGTTTATTCGTTATCACGACCCTGCAAACTGGCCGATGATACGAGAAGCATTAAAAAACATGGGTCGCGCTGATTTGATTGGGCCGGGTAAAAAGCAATTAGTCCCAGCCTTCCAGCCAGCGGTCATTGGTTCGATCAAGCAATCCGATGGTAGTAGCTTTAAACCTAAAGGGAGAGTGCCGATTAAAGCCAGCCCGCGTAGAAGATCAGCAGCTTTACCGAAAGCTTTTAATGATATGAAAAATGCAGCGCGACCTGCACGGAATAAAAAGACGCGGCATTAGTGCCGTAAGGTTTGGATAAAAGGGCGTATATGTTCCATCACTTAAAAAAGCTGTTAATTGTTATGGCTAGTTTCCTGTTGCTAAGTACATCTTTCCTAGTTGAGGCAACGGGAAAAGGCTTGTTTTGGCAGGTGGAAGCACCCAATGGTACGGTGAGTTATTTATTTGGCACCATCCATACTGATGATAATCGTGTGACTGACTTCTCCCGGCCGATTTTAGACGCATTAAAAGCGGTTGATTTGTTTGTGATGGAAACGCAGCCTAACAGTGATCCTGCCAATTTTATGATGGCAGAAGGCTCACTCAAAGACATGCTGAACGAAGCTGAAGTGGGGCAAGTAAAAGCCTTAACTGATTTTCACGTGATGCATTTAAGCCAAGCATTAACAATGAAGCCTTGGTTATTAGCGGTGGTCTTTAGTCAATACAAACCGCAAACCCCTTATTCGCAAGATAATTTACTCATGCGCGGTTCTCAGGATTTTGGAAAACCAATCAAAGGCTTAGAAAGCAGCCAAGAACACTTTGGCGTGATTGATGGCTTTAGTATGGACGATCAGTTGGTGATGTTACGCACAGCACTTAGTTTGACAGAGGAGAAAAAAGAAACAAACTTTGAAACATTAATTGCCGCCTATTTAAAGGGAGATAGTGATGCACTCTTAGCATTAGATGCTGAAATGACGGGGGCTAGCTTATCTAAAGATTTATGGCAACGCATGCGGGTTAAGTTGCTGGATGAACGTAATGTGTTAATGGCAGAGCGTGCCATTCCGCTAGCGCAACAGCAATCTGTGTTTATTGCTGTTGGAGCTGCACATTTAGCGGGTGATGGCGGGTTAATTCATGCGTTTCAACAAGCTGGTTTTACGCTTAAACGCATTAAAAAATAGCTTTATTGCTTAGGCTTTTTAAGCCCTTTTGGGTTAACAACGTGCTGCCCAGCTTCATAGTTGGGAATATCTGGATTTTGGTTCACATAAATTAAATCTTCTGTTGCAAATCCGTATTGGTTTGCTTGGCTGACTAAGTGTTGCTTAATTGGGTAAGTTAATTCTGGCGTACGGGATAGTATCCATAGGTACTCTTTATCAGGGCCGCAAATCATCACGTAGTTGTAATATTCCTTGTCCAACGCAATGATGTTGTAAGCGCCGTAAAAAGGCCCAAAGAAAGACACTTTTAGTTTGCCAAGGTAGGTGTTGTCAGTGGCTGGCTGCTCTAGAAAGTAAGCTTTTCCAATCGCATTATTCCACTCTTTATCAGTGCGATTATAACCACGGTTGGTGACTTTAATGCCACCATCTTCACGTTTTTCATAGTGAGCGGTAACATTGTCTAAGCCGCGCTCAAAGTTGTGGTCTAAACGTGCAATTTCATACCATGTACCTAAATACTGTTCAGCATTGATACCATCAATGACATTGATGTTTTTTGGTACACCCATACAACTGCTGAGCAGTAACATGGTTAGGATGAGTAATTTTTTCATTGTAAATCTCCTGAAGCGGTATGTTTTGCTAAAAAGCGATCCAATTGTGCCGCAAAAGCTTATCAATCTGCTGGACCAAATGTACTCAGACCTGAGGTCCCCACACCGCTAGCCCGTAACTCTTCCATAAAATTACGCATGGTGCATATTCTCTTTGGAGTAGAGCTCACCTCTTGGGTTGAATGCATGGGCGTTATTTTCAATCACTTCGGAGGCGAGCGGAATATCCAAATCAATCACTAAATCGCCTGCTGCTAATTCTTGTACGATGCGATTGTCGGCTACATCAAACCCCGATTCTACTTGGGTGGAGCGTAAGTAAAACGAGGGCGGTGTGCGCATGAGCTTGTTGGCAACCAAGGTCGTGGTCACCTGCGCACGTTTTGCCACGCGGTATAAAATTCCTTTTATCACCACGGGACAAGCGTCGGAATTTACCCATATCTTCAAAGCCACTTTTCTTAAAAGTCTACCTTAAAATCTTAACGACCTCTGTTACCACTACTATTGCCTCTATTGCCGCTACTTCTAGTGCTATTGCCCCCGGCATTGCCACCACCATTAGCACGCCCACCACCACTATTGCTTCTAGGGCGGCGTGGTACGTTTAGATCGGCAGCATAAATTGGCTGTTGTGGTTGCGCTTGATGCCTTGCTGCTTCAGACATATTTGCCGTTGATTGGCTGGCTTGGCTATCTTGTTTGTTGTTTGGCTTACGACTGCCTGAAGGTTTATTCGGCTGATTGCCAAAGGAGCGTTGCTTGCCTTGCTCGGGTGCTTTGCTACCACCTTGTGAGCGACGATCATTTTGCCCTTGTTTCTTCTTCTGGCCTTGACCGCCGTTTGGCTGTTGGCCACGGAGTAACCTTGGTGGTTCTGGCTCAATCTTAGTCGGCGCCGCAAAGCCTTCTATTTGCACTTTAGGAATCTCACGTTTAATCAGTTTTTCAATGTCTTTTAAGTATTTCAGCTCTTCACGATCAACTAAAGAAATCGCTGCACCAGAAGCGCCTGCGCGACCAGTACGGCCAATACGATGCACATAATCTTCAGGTACGTTCGGGAGCTCAAAGTTCACCACTTGAGGCAATTGGTCAATATCCAAACCACGGGCTGCAATATCTGTGGCGACTAAAACACGGGTTTGACCAGCTTTAAATTCTGCTAATGCCCGTGTACGTGCGCCTTGGCTTTTATTGCCGTGAATAGCCATGGCAGAGATATCACTTTTCACTAACTTTTCAGTCAGTCGATTCGCACCGTGCTTGGTACGTGTGAAGATTAATACTTGTTGCCAATCATTCTCTTTGATCAAATAAGCGACTAAATCACGCTTATGGGCTTGTGGTACCATATGAACCGCTTGTTCTACCATTTCAGAGGCTGTGTTGCGTCGTGCGACTTCAACAAAGCCCGGGTTGTCTAGCAAGCTGTCTGCTAAGCGTTTAATTTCATCAGCAAAAGTAGCTGAGAAGAGTAAGTTCTGACGTTTTTTAGGTAGTCTGGCTAAGATTTTTTTAATGTCGTGAATAAAGCCCATATCTAACATACGGTCAGCTTCGTCTAACACCAATATTTCAATGCCAGATAAATCAACTTTTCCTTGACTAGCTAAATCCAGTAAACGACCGGGTGTCGCGACTAAAATATCTAGGAAACGACCTAAACGGTTAATTTGTGGGTTGATGCTCACACCGCCAAAAACCACCATCGATTTCAAATCGAGGTGCTTACCATAAGTCATGACTGACTCAGCAATTTGCGCTGCTAACTCACGCGTTGGCGTGAGGATTAAGCATCGTGGCTTGCCTTTAGCAGGGCTCTCTGCAGGTTTTTGTGAGAGTAAGTGCAAGATCGGTAGCGTAAAACCTGCTGTTTTACCGGTACCTGTTTGAGCGCCAGCTAATAAATCACCACCTTTTAAAACCAGTGGAATCGCTTTTGCTTGAATCGGGGTTGGGGTGGTGTAGCCAGCGTCTTCAATCGCTTTTAATAAGGGTTCGGCTAAACCTAAATCTTTAAAATTATCTACAGGACTGCTGCTAAGGTTAGTAGCATCGCTACTTGTTACTTCTGTGTTCATTATTTGTTTTTCCTACGACGGCCAATTACTTACCAGTAATACCAATCGAGGCTGACGAATAAAGGATAATTGAGTGACTGTGAAAAGCCATCTTCATGATGCCGCTACGCGGATTGGTATGCGTAGGGCTGAACTATTATACGTAAATGTTATAGAAAAGCTAGCGGATTTATTTTAGTCATCTAGGGGACAATTTGATTTCCACCTCAATCTTTGGTCTTATACATCTGTATGTCGGCTTGTTTAATCATTTATTTTTCGGTTATTTTGGTTTGGTGGAGCTTGTTGTTACTAAGTCGATGGTGGCAGTAATGATGGGCAGGATGTTGGGGCTGATATTGATTATTTTTAAATCTCTAATAGCATCTTATATGATAAAAACGTTAATGCGGATTTTGCAGCGGTATTACCTAAAACATAAGAAATCGCCGGGCTAGTCTGCTTGAAATAAACTTTAGAAAAAACTTAGTTTAAATCAAGGTATTTTTAATAAAAACCGAGTCGGGAAGCAGTCGTTAGTAAATAATCCTAGCTTTGGTGTAATTAGATTTAAGTTTGTTTATAATGAAAATCATTATAAACAAACTCTGACTTTTAGTGCTACTATTTGGTTTGGTAATTGTCTTGCTACTATTTGGTTTGGTAATTGTCTTGCTACTATTTAGTTTGGTAATTGTCGTGCTACTATTTGGTTTGGTAATTGTCAAGATGTTAGAATTTAAGAATGGTAAGTATAGGTTTAATATGAGAATTTTTATTGCAAAGTTGGCATCCTCATTGGGTGTTTTATCAACCATATGGTTTTTACTTGGTATGTTTGAAATTGTTCCACTTGTGTTCACAATTCCAGGAGAAACTAGTTTTAGAACCCATGCATCACTAGCAGTACTCTTTTTGATGATAGCCTCTTGGGGTTTTTGGAATAGCGACTAATTTAAATAACGAAGGAAAGATTAATGTTAAAGAAATCAGATATATGTATTTTACTTGCAGTGTTTATAGCATTTGTTACAACAGCATTTTTATGGTTCACTGGTCAAACAGAAGAAGGCCTATTTACTGCAACATGGATCCCTTCAATACTGACCTTTTCCATTTACTTTAAAATTATTTCGAGAAAGAATTAACTATGGAAATATCATTAATATTCGCCACAGGGTTAGTATGTTTTTTATTAGTTATTTTTGCCGTTATTTTAACTGTTATAGAGTTTAGAAATTCGGACTAAGGCATAAATGTCTCTATCTGAATATAAACACACTTGATGAATGCGTCAGCCTAAGCTTTAGAAATTAGACGAATTCCAGGTACGCAATTTTTAAAAATTCTTAGGGATGATAAAAATTTCTTTGTTTATAATTAAATATATATATGTCAGCGAAATTAAACAAGTGAATTTCACTTGTTTTTAGTCAGTAAGCTTTGCTACAACAGTGACTTGCCCGTCGTGGTGCATGCCCACCATTTTAACGTTCTATCTCGTGATAAGACGTACATTAGAACCGCCCTCTAGCTTAATAGGGGCGGTTTTTTGTTAGGTATTAGTTTTTCTTAGCTTTTTATACAAAACCTTACCCTAATTGCGCCCGTAGTATTACTTATATATCTAGTGCATTTTGAAGTGTATGGTATGTATCTCTCTAATTTTATTAATTAAATATCTGAGGAGGTAGTAATGGCAGCTTTAAGCTATACGGAAACTTAAATTTTCAATTAAGCAGGCATTGTGTACAGAAGAACAAAAGGAATTACTTGTTCATGAAAACGACTAACTAATATAGAAGGTAGGGAAATAGAATGAAAAATATATTACTAACAGCTGGAACACTATTTATAAGTTTATTCTTCATGGGCCCAGCAAGCGCATTGGATGTGCAGATTACAGCGGATATAGGATCCGTGGATGTAATGCATAATGGTAAAAAGGTGACTATCATGAGGAATCAAGATACATCAAATACTATCAATCCTGACTATGCAAAAACATCACGTGAATGTCCACCGTTTTGTATTCGTCCAATCAAAATTGCTCAGGGGGTCGAAACGCTAGGTGAATTAGAAGTGATTCAATATTTAAAAATGAGAAGTGATGGTGCAGATAATGTTTTGATTATTGACTCACGGACACCTGACTGGGTTGAAAAAGGTACTATTCCAGGATCGATTAATATTCCATGGACTAAATTAGCACCAGAAAAGGGAGCTAGTTTTTTTGA
>TARA_B110000208_G_scaffold33662_1_pt1 | contig 27776 bp, 22 predicted proteins | sample TARA_B110000208 | Tara Oceans TARA_B110000208 (sample SAMEA4397426) | marine metagenome | biome: Polar Biome; feature: [SRF] surface water layer (ENVO:00010504); material: water (ENVO:00002006), including particulate matter (ENVO:01000060) such as... | depth 5 m
AAGTCGAAGATCAGGCAAGCACTCGAGGGTACACTGGAGTGACTCATTTACTAGAGGTTTATGGAGTGTGCGGGGCCTGCGCCCGGGCTGCATGTTAGCTGTAGCCGGCGGGTCTCAGCAATATCCTCAAGCGCTGTGCTAATGAGCACATGCGCTGCGACGACACAGTCGATAATTACGAACGTGGGCACTTGCGAGGAATAGGCCACCAAGGGTATTGATCCATGCCGCAATGCTCAACGGTTGTGCATCCTCTCCAATCTCACGTACGCAGTGCTGGCAATGTGCGCCCGCAAGCAACTCATCGGCAGGCGTATGCCCGCGTTCATAGATCAAGGCTGCAATGAGTATGCATAGACCAATGGCACTGATAATAAACACCCACTTATCTTTGTGCTGACGGCAACCCATGAAGATCGCAAAACTCGTTGTCGGAATGACCAAATACAGCATCCATAAATGGAAATTTTGATGCACTAAAAAGGAAGTCGCAACAATCGGCAGCAAGACGATAATGATAGGCGTGAGCAGGCAGTGGATCGCGCATACAGTAGCCATACTAATCGCAATTTTGTCTGCCCATCCGTGTGATTTGCACTGTTCATTAAGTCCGCTCATAATTGGGGCTTTTAATGAAAGTTACTTTCGATAGCGTCAACCCCAAAAGAATCAACTCTGAGATTACTGAGGTATTTGTTTGGCAAGCGCCACTTCCCATGCCGTACGACGCTCATCCGAAAAGCCCGAGATACGACCTTCGTCGAAGTCGATCATGTCCATCACGCTGTCGACTACGCCGATCATTTCAGGGTGGCCCATGTTGGTCAGCGATTCGGCGAGGAATTCGCGGCCCATTTTAGTTTGTCCCTTATGGGTGACTTCGCGGTTCCACTCGACGGCCTTGAGGTCGTCAGGAAAGATTTCCCCCAGCAGGCAATCGAGCTCGATTTCGTCGTCACCGGCGGCTTCGACTGCGGCCAGCACCTGTTTCGGATCGATATCTAAGTGCATGGACAAAAACCGGTCAAAGCCGCGGCAGAAATTTTTCTGATAGGACTTAGGCAATTCACCTGCGAGCTGCTTATGGCATTTGGCAATAAAGCGCGGTAAATAGAGCAGTCCGCAGGGGTGCGCTGCATACGGAGAGGGGAGGTCGAAACAAATTTCGCCGGTTGGGCCGAGGTCTTCGTCAGTCATGATGTGGGTATAAAAGTGTGAAGGTGTGAAGGTGCAAAGGTAAAAGTTGTCGTTCGCGGCGGTGAGAATTGTTGAGTGACGAAAAACAGTGATTGGAATAAGTTCAGGGTCTGGCATATCTGATTAAATACTTATGATGCTGCGCTTTATAAAAACACCTGTTGTCCTCTTTGCTTTGTTCGGTTTAATCACTGCTTCCAGTCTTTTGCGCGCGGCGCCAGTGGTTGCGGGGGCGGTTACGGTGGAGCTGATTGCTGAAAGCACAGCGATTGTGCCGGGCGAACGCTTTAATGTTGCATTGGATTTTAAGCTCGAAGCGCATTGGCATATTTACTGGATCAATCCGGGCGCGAGCGGTTTGCCAGTCGAGGTGCAGTGGGATTTGCCAGAGGGCTTGAGTGCGGGAGAGATTCAGTGGCCTGCGCCTGAGCGAATCGAGTTGGGTGGACTAATGAACTATGGCTATGAAGATGCGGTCACACTGATTGTGCCGATCCAAGCAGCGGAGGATTTGAAAATAGGCACTGCAATGCCTATTCGGGCGGAGGTGTCGTGGTTGGTCTGCGAGCAATTTTGTATGCCGGGCGATGCGATCCTAAGCCTCGAGCTGACTGCTGGATCTGACGCGGAGGATAGCGCCGATGCGCTCGTATTTGAGGCGGCTCGCGAGCGAATGCCTGAAGCAACAGCTCCTTGGAGCGTGTCGGCGGTGATTGAAGGGCAGGGGTTGGTGTTGATATTTGAGCAGGTAGATGGCTTGGAGATCCCAAGTGATTTGTACTTTTATTCGAATAAGGCTGGTGTGATCGATCCGAGTGCCCTGCAGACCTTTAGTTCGGTCGGTGAGGGGCAGGTGCAATTACGTGCAACGCTCGATGTGGCGCAGTTGCAGAAGCCGAGTGCTGCTGTCGCGGGTGTGTTGCAATCGGAGTCGGGCAACTGGGCGATCGACCTGACGATTGGGGCTGAAGCTGCGATGGCGCCGCCGCAGTCGTTGGCGGGTGAAGTGCCTGCTGCGACGGGTTTTGAGGGTGTGTTGTTGAACCTCGGGCTACCGGGCTGGTTGCTGTTGGCGTTCTTGGGCGGCTTCATACTCAACGTGATGCCCTGCGTATTGCCGGTGCTATCGCTCAAGGTGTTTTCGTTGCTCAAGCATTCGGGGCAATCGAAGGCGCAGGCCTTGATGCATGGTGGTGCGTATACTGCGGGTGTAGTGGCAAGTTTTCTAGCGTTGGCGGCTGTGCTACTTGCGCTGCGCTCGGTGGGTGAGCGGATCGGTTGGGGCTTTCAATTGCAGAGCCCAAATTTCGTGGTGGTGCTGACGGTGGTGTTCTTCCTATTTGCACTGAATTTGATGGGTGTGTTCGAAGTCGGCACGAGCCTCGTGGGTGCGGATACCAAGGTGTCGAAGCGCAACGATGCACTCGGCTCGTTTGGCATGGGTGTGTTGGCGGCAGTGGTCGGTGCGCCGTGCATGGGGCCTCTGGTCGCCTCGGTGAGCGGGATCGCGGTGCAGACCAATGCGGCGACAGGCTTACTGATTTTCGGGGTAATGGGGCTCGGCCTAGCGTCGCCGTTTTTGTTCTTATCGATTTTCCCTAAGTTGGTCGCCTATTTGCCACGGCCTGGTGTGTGGATGGAGTCGGTGAAGCAGTTCATGGGCTTTCTATTGATGGCTGCGGTGGTTTTTCTCGCATTGGTCGCGGGACGTCTCGGTGGGGTCGATGCGGTGATTGCGTTGCTGATCGCGCTACTGGTGGCTGGTTTGGCTGCGTGGATTTACGGACGCTGGGCGGTGCCAGTTAAAGCGAAGCGGACACAGCGCATAGCGCAGGTGATCAGTCTCTCGCTACTGGTATTCGCAACTGTCTATGCGATCAATGAGACTAAAACGGCGTATGATAATTTTGAGTCGGGTTCATCGGTTGCGGCAAATGGGCAATGGAGTCCGTGGTCTGCTGAGCGCGTGGCGGCTGAGTTGGCTGAAGGGCGCCCAGTGTTTATCGATTTTACCGCTAGCTGGTGTTTAATTTGTCAGGTTAATAAAAAGGTAGCGACCCGGACGGAGGCGACCGAAGCCTTGTTTGAGGAATATGGCGTGGTCGCACTGGAAGCGGATTGGACGCGCTATGATTCGGCAATTACGGATGAGCTAGAGCGCTTCGGGCGCTCGGGTGTGCCGCTGTATGTGATGTACGCACCGGATGGCGAAGTGACCGTGTTGCCGCAGAGCTTGACCAATGGGATTGTGCGCGAGGCGGTCGAAAACGCGCTAGAATTTTAAAAATAAATGAGAGGCTTTAGGTCTCGGTAGTTGCTTGTTCGTCAGAGGCTATTGAGGCTACTGGCATGGCTTCACGGTGCGATCGATGTCATACGACCGCTCAAAAATGCTGAATCAGGCGCGCACTATCAATTAATCGAACCTATGGAAATACCGTTTAACAATACCTACGCCCAGCTCCCTGAACGCTTCTTCGCTAAGCAGGTGCCCGCTCAGGTGCCTGAGCCGAAGCTCATTCGCATCAACCATGCGCTCGCATCAAGGTTGTCGATCGATAGTGACTGGTTGGAGTCTGCAGATGGCATCGCGGTCCTAGCAGGCAATGCGCTTGCCGCAGGATCTGAGCCGATTTCTCAAGCTTACGCCGGGCACCAATTCGGTGGATTCGTCCCACAGCTGGGAGACGGTCGCGCGATTCTCTTGGGCGAGGTGCTTGATGCGCAAGGGGCACGATTCGATCTCCAGTTGAAGGGCTCTGGGCAAACACCTTTCTCACGCCGTGGTGATGGTAAATCCGCTCTAGGTCCGGTGATTCGAGAATACATTGTAAGCGAAGCAATGTTCGCTCTCGGCGTCCCCACGACCCGTGCGCTGGCCGCCGTCGCGACGGGCGAAACGGTGTTACGACAGGAGGGCATGGTTGGCGGCGGCATATTAACTCGCGTCGCTGCGAGCCACATCCGCGTTGGCACCTTTCAATATTTCCATGCGCTGAAAGATGTCGAAGCGCTACGCATCCTTGCGGATCACGTCATCGCCCGGCACTATCCACATGCAAGCTCGGAGCAGCATCCGTATCAGGCCTTGCTTAAAGCGGTGGTCGCTGCCCAAGCCGATTTGATCGCCCACTGGATGTCGCTCGGCTTCATTCACGGTGTCATGAATACCGACAATACCGCCGTGAGCGGTGAGACGATCGACTACGGTCCTTGTGCGTTTATGGATGCCTTTCACCCGCAGTGCGTATTCAGTTCGATCGATACGAAAGGTCGCTATGCTTGGGGCAATCAAGCAAGCATTGCATTTTGGAACCTGACGCGTTTGGCAGAGACGCTCTTGCCCTTATTGTCAGAGGATCCAGGCATTGCGGATGAGATGGGTAAAGCAGCGCTCGCAGATTTTACGGATCGATTCAGTGATCAATATATTGCCCGTTTCCGCGCGAAGTTAGGCTTGCCCCCAGAAGCTCCAGTCGAGTTCATACAAGAGACGCTACAACTCTTGGCCGCACAGGAAATCGATTTCACGCTCTTCTTTCGTCATCTCACCCGAGTTGCAGCAGGTGATGAATCGGCACGATTAGCGGCGCTTTTCGCTCGTCCTGAACCCTTCGCAGAGTGGCTCAGTCAATGGCAACGCCTTGCAGCACCGACAAAGCACCTCGCGGCAATGCGTGCGTCAAATCCGATCCTCATTGCTCGCAATCATCGCGTTGAGGAGGCAATACAGAGCGCCTACCGCGAGGATTACGCACCCTTCAACCGACTCATCGCAGCCTTGGCCAAACCTTACGAGGAGAACGCCGAATACACCGATCTGGAAGCCACCCCTCGTCCCGACGAAGTCGTCCATCAAACCTTTTGCGGCACTTGATGGTTGTTTTTGTTTTTTTATACAGACCAACTCCGCGCCCTTCAAATGTAGCACTGGCAATTGGTATCTCATCAATTCGGTGCAGCGACGGGTGTCGGTGGATCAGCTCAGAACTCGCCGAATTATCAGAAACGCTCGGCCGCTACACTTAGATGAGGCAAGTTGGTCTCAACGCATGGATCGACCAGCAAAATCGTTAAATTTCAAGCCGCGCGAGATTGCCGCTCCGCGACCAATTACAAACACAACGACATAACCCCATTTTTTCGTGACGCCATTTTCCGTGACGCCATTTTTTCTCGAGGGTGACTGCTTTTTGGTGTGTTGGGCCTTGGGCTCGCTTAGCTCTTCTTGTTTTGTCAGTCTTTCTGGAGTTGATCGCTTACTTACCGAAGCCATGGGTGTGGATGGAGTTGGTGAAGCAGCTCATGGGCTTCCTGTTGATGAAGCGGCAGTGGTATTTCTTGCGCTGGTGGCTGGAGCGCTTCGGTCGATTGAGTCTGCCGCTGTATGCCCTGTATGTGTCATATGGAAAAGTCACTAGTACCACAGTAATGCCGCAGAGCTTGACCAACAGAATAGTGCGTGAAGCAGTTGCAAAAACGGTGCTATGAGTCTTCTTAAAATCTAAAATTAGAAATTAATAATTCCCATCAAATCATGAAATTAATCACTAGTATCCTTATTGCATCACTCGCATTTTTCACGACCTCGCAAGCAGCGGTCAAAACGGGGGCGGCGGCTCCAGAATTCACCGTTATGGATAGCACCGGTGCCGAGCACAGCTTGTCAGATTTTAAAGGTAAGTATGTGATGCTCGAATGGACCAACCATACCTGTCCGTTCGTTAAGAAATTTTATAAGAACGGTGAGATGCAGGCGCTACAGTCAGAGATGACAGCCAAGGATGTGGTCTGGTTGCAAGTGCTGTCCTCCGCGGAAGGTAAGAGTGGTTATTTGACCGCCTCGAATGCGGAGTTGATGCGGACGAAGCAGAAGGTTCACTCGACTGCACTTCTATTGGATGCAAATGGCAAAATTGGGCGTGCCTATGGCGCGCGCACCACGCCACATATGTTCTTGATCGATCCGGAAGGCACTGTGATTTACCAAGGTGCAATTGATAGTATCAAATCTGCAAACTCCCAAGATATTGCAGCGGCCACCAATTATGTGAAGGCTGCATATGCCAGTGCAATGGTCGGTGAGCTGATCCAGAAGTCAACGACCACGCCGTATGGCTGTGGAGTTAAGTATTAGTCACTTGGTTGACTTTGTGCCGAAGTCGGCCACTCCAAGAAGCGTCGATAGTAGTGCCATTTGTGGTACACCACGCTAGCGATGATCGCACCGAGGGTGTCGGCGATCCAGTCGTCCAGTTCGACGTAACGGCCAGCGGTGAATGATTGGCGATATTCATCAAGTGCACCGACAAGTGAGATCAGGGCGATGGTGATGCAGACGCCTAGCCAACCGCTGTTGAAAACGCGGGGGATGCGCAGCACTGCGGTGGCGAGTAGGCCGAAGACCAGCAGGTGTGCGAGCTTATCGTAAGAGAAATCGAAGCCGAGATCGGGCGCGGCGAGATCTTTGGTGCCGGATGCCATGAAGATGGCCAAGGCGAGTGCAAAAGGCCAGATGGTGTGACGTTCTACTTTCAAATTAATGTGCCGGTAGCCAGAAGCGAAAGGTACTGCCTGTGGGAGAGGATTCGACGAGTTCGATGTCGCCATGGTGGTCACGGAGGATGCGCTTACTGATAGAGAGGCCGAGGCCTGTGCCGCCAGGGCGATTCGTCAGGAAGGATTCGAAGATGTCGGGCTGTATGCTTTCTGGAATGCCGGGGCCGTTATCACGGATGATGAAGGCTGCTTGTTGAGTGTCTCCTGTGCTTGAAATCTGGATACGTCCGCCTTTGGGCATAACCTGGGTGGCATTGAGGATGAGATTGAGCATGACCTGCTGAATCTGGCCTTTGTTGACTTCAATAAACAAGACCTGTGGATGTGGCTGATAGGCAATTTCGATTTTACTCTGATGCAGTTTGAGCCGTACCAGTCGCAGGGTCTCTTCGATCAAATTGTTAAGGTCGTAGCGCGCGTGCGTTTCCTGCCGATTGCGACCAAAGTCGAGTACGCGACTGACGATTGCTTCGAGCTGATTGATCTTGTCGCCGATCACGGTGATGTCGGTTTGGCGGTCGTCGTCTGCTTCGAACTGTAGGTCGAGCGATTCGAATAGGAGTTTGATCACCGTCAGCGGATTTCGGATTTCGTGGGCGATTTCGGCGGCGAGCATGCCGAGTGTAGTGAGTTTTTCGTTTTGGCGTAGCGATTCTTCAGAGCTAAAAATACGTGAATAAAGGCGAGCGTTTTGGATCGCGATGGCACCGAGTCGCGCAAGTGTAGCGAAGACCTTTTTCTCGTCGTTGTTGAAGCGGTGCTGGTGGGTGGTGTAGGCGTTGAGCAGTCCGATCACTTCGTTATTAAAGATGATCGGCGTGGAGAGCATGGAGACGAGGCCTTCGCTCTTCACGAGGTGGATGAAGTCGTTCTCGACGGTAAAGAGCAGGTCGGCGACCTCGACTTGTTTGTGTCGATGGATGGCGGCAGCAACGGAACTCTCCTCGATCGGGAATTTAACTTGCGCGTCGATCTGGCCGTTGGGGCCAGTCATGGAGTGGAGTTTAAGTTGCTTTTGGTCTGGAGTGAGTAGAAACAGCGCGCAACTGTGGCAATTCATGAGTTGGCGACCTTCACGGGCGAGGCCGCGGAGCACTTCGTCTTGCTCGGTTTCGCGGACCAGGCCTTGACCCATATTAATGAGTGACTCGAGCTGATGCGCTTTGGCGCGGAGCTGCTGAATCAGCCAGAGCCTAGAGACGACACGGCTGGCTTCCTTGGTCAAGAGCGTGAGAATTTTGAGCGATTGGTCGTCGAAGGCACCTAGTTGTTCGCTATCAATGTTGACCACCCCGATGACGACTCCGCGATCTTCCATCGGCACAGCCATTTCGGAACGAACGCTTGAGCGGACAGAGATGTAGCGCGGCTCTTGACTGACATCAGGCACGATAATAGAGCGCCCATGCAGTGCACACCATCCAGTGATGCCTTGGCCGAGGGCGAGGTCCAGATCGCTCCAGTCTTCGGTGAGCCCATGCGAGACTTCCAATTCGAGTCGATGGGTGTCGGGGTTGATCAAAGCGATCGAGGCACTGCTGGGTTGCAGGACGTTGATGATCTCTTGGAGGATCAGGGTGAGGGCTTCTTTGGGCTCTTCGGTATCCGATACTAGGCTACTGATTCGGTAGAGTGAATCGATTGCAGTGCGATCGGTCTTATTGGCTTTCATCGTAATGGTTGGTTCGAGGGGCGCGAATGTCTATTCGTTGATGATGGCATTTAGTGCTACGCGCAATTTTGATAAATCGCTCGAGCTGATGGCTTCTCGGGTGTTAATCTTTTCGATGTAGAACGTATCCATTGCGATGCCGCGCTCGGTCGCGATACGTGCGAAACTGATGTTGTAGCTTCTGGAATAAATATGTCGAGCGAGCCCGTACAAAAGGCCGATCCTGTCTTGCGCTTGCACTTCGATAATGGTGTGGTTGAGCGAAGGATCATGGTAAATGTCGAGCGTTGGTGGAATCGGAGCGGGAAGAATGCCGCGAAACTTTTTCTTCTGACTTTTAACTGTGGCTTCGAGGCGTTCGATCTCTCCGGTGAGTCGTCTGCCGTGCATCAGTGAGTCATCGATGTGGGTCTTGAAGATGTCGTGTGCTTTTGCGTCGGAGATGATGCCACCCTCCGGATCCATTATATAGAAGGTGTCGATGGTGATGTTGTCCGTGCGTGAGACGGCTTTGGTGCTGACAATATTCACGCCGGCGAGGGTGAGTGCGCCAGCAAGTTTGTAGAAGAGTCCGGCACGGTCCCAAGTCACGACATTGACCACCGTCACGTTGAGGTCGATATCGTTGCGCCAATCGATGATGGGTGCGAGTGATCCGGTCAATTTTTCTTGTTGGATCTGGGCGAGCAATTGGTGAACCATACTCAGGTGCAGTTCGATCTCATCCGGTTTGCTGTTGGTGAAATAGCTGTCGGGGAGGCGATTGAAATGTGCTTCGACTTCGTCGTCGGCGACGCCTTCGATCGGGCGTTCGAGCATTTGTCGATAGCGCGTCTCTTTGCGCTCTTTGCGCTTTTTTTCGATTACATCCTTATCTTCGAATTGCTCCAGAGTGCGGTTGTAGAGGGTCCGGTGCATTGTCTCTTTGTAGTCGTTCCAGAGCGTGGGGGCGGTGCCGCGTGCATCACAATAGGTGTGGACGTAGAGGAACCGGAGTTTGTCCTCATCTTCGATAAATTCGGCAAAAGAGTGTGCCGTCTTCGGATCATCGAGGTCAAAGCGTTGCCAGATGCGTGACATTGCGAGGTGATGCCGAATGATGAATAGGATTTGCTCCTGCTGTTCTTCGCCGATTTCGAAACGTGTGAGGATCGGCTGAGCGATGCGCACCCCGTTGACGTCGTGCCCTTTGACGCCTTCGGCTTTGCCGATGTCGTGTAGGAGGAGGATCAGATAAAGTAGCAGAGGGTCATCGTTTTTGCGTAGCGCTTTTTCGTAGGCGGTCGCGTTCGCAGTGTCTTTTTGGAAGACTTCGTCGAGGTGCTTGATCGTGCGCAGGACGTGTTCATCAGCGGTATAGCGGTGGTAATACTCGTGCTGGACCATGCAGGTGAGTTGGCCAAACTCGGGCAGATAGCGCCCGAGTACACCAAGCTCATGCATGAGCTTTAGGATCGGATAGACTTCTCCGGGGTAGCGCAGGATGGAGCAAAAGCTTTTCGCCGCCGATGCATTGTTAATTACCGAATGATCAATCAATGGCAGTGAGCGCGAGATGCGGAATTTCAGATCGGGGTGCAGCTTGGCTCCGAATTGCTGCATCAGATGAAAGATGCGGATCAGGCGTCGAGGATCTTCAGTGAAGACTGATTTGGACTCATGGATCAGGATTTTATCCTGCAGGATGAAACCGTCGACGATCTTGAGAGGGAGGTGCTGGTGCGCGCGTAGTGCTTCTCGGAAAGTGATGCGCTGAGAACTGCGGGGGTCGTGTTCCCCGGATAGTGCGAGACGCTCTTTGAGGAGCTCGCTGGTATGGTAGATGGTGCGAGCGGCAGTGTAGTAATCCTTCATGAACGCTTCGACGCGTTCGAAAATGTCTTCCTGTGGGTAGCCGAGCCCAGCGGCCACGGTTGGCTGCTGCTCGAGGTCGAGCTTGTCCGTTGGGCGTCGGTTCTGCAGGTGCAGTTCGGTACGTGTGCGCAGCAGGAAATCGTAGGCGGCTACCATTTCGTCGCGCAGATGGCGACGTAGCAGTTTAGCTTTGTTGATCTCTCGAAACGAGCCATAGCCAAACTTGATATTGGCCATCCACAGGATGTTTTGATAATCGCGCAGGCCACCGACGCCGTTTTTGATGTCGGGCTCTTGGAGGTAAACTGTGTTGCCAAACTTCGAGTGCCGGTTGCGCTCGTCGGCGAGGCGTTGCTGGATGTAGGCTTTGGAGTGCTCCTTTTTGCAGTAGCTGGCAAAGCGCGTCTGCATGTCGATGTAGAGTGGATCAGAGCCGCAGATGATACGTGATTCGAGGATCGCGTTCTTCGATTGGATTTCGCTTTTCGCTTCCTCGATTGCTTCTTTGGCGTTGCGCGAGGCGTGGCCCACCTTCCAACCTAAATCCCAGAGCGGATAGAGGATTTCTTCGGCGAGCACTTCCTGGAATTTCGAAAAGTTCTTGCCCGATATTTTTTCGGGATAGAGGAACATGATGTCGATATCGCTATGCGGGTTGAGCTCTCGCCGCCCGTAGCCGCCCGTCGCGAGCACCGCCATCTTGCAGGGGATGGGCCCGTGCTCGGTGGTATATAGGTCGAGCGCGGCGAGAAATAGGTTCTCGATGACGACGTCGACCATCGCGGCACGTTCCTGGCAGGTTTTGAGGCCCGGTTCGCCCTTTTGGTGGTGGCGCTTCAGCATCTCCATCTCCAGTTGGATGTAGCGCTTGTAGGCCGGCAGTTGCTTATTTCGTGAAACCCCAGGATCAAATACCAGACGCTTTTGCGCATGTTTATGAAGGCGTCGGAACAGAGAATTGTCTTGAATAGGCATAGGCCGAAAAGCAGGAAGGCATCAAAAGTGTGGTGCGTGCATGCGTGCGACTCCATAGAAACCGCATTTTCAGCCTGTCCGTCAAGTGAGTTTGCGTGCTTAAGTACTTGAAGTTAGCAACAGTGGTCAATGGTTCGGCGAAATATGTCTCTTTCTTTTTGACGGCACGTGGATATTGACTACTAATGTTAGTGCGCGATTGCGCAGAAATCACAAATATTACAGATTATGCAGATAGCAGATGGCACAGTAGTCGCAATGGACTACGCTCTTAAAGATGACGAAGGAACTTTGATTGACCAGTCCCAGCCGGGACAACCAATGGTCTATCTTCACGGTCATGGTAACATCATTCCAGGCCTCGAGGCCGCTCTTGCAGGTAAGCTGGTTGGTGAGACTGCAGCAGTGCGCGTCGATCCAGAAAACGGCTACGGCGAAGTAAATCCAGCATTGGAGCAAGTCGTGCCGAAGGAGCGTTTTCAGGGCGTCGAAGACCTTCAGGCGGGCATGCAGTTTCAAGCCAACACCAATGAAGGCCCGGTCTCGGTTCGTGTGGTTAAAGTCGAAGACGACGATGTCACTGTCGATGGTAACCACCCGCTCGCGGGCAAGCACCTCAACTTCGACGTGACGATCCAAGAAGTTCGCGCGGCGACTGAGGAAGAGATCGCACACGGCCAGATTCAACAAGGTGGCGGCTGCTGTGGCGGTGGCGATGAAGGCAAAGAAGGCGGTTGCTGTAATGACGAGCCAAAAGCTGAAGGCGAATGCTGCAACGACGAGCCAAAAGCTGATTAACAAGGCGGCTGTTGCTCCCAATAAGTAAACTTGCCAACATGGCAAAGCTTGTTCGCTAGGCACTAAGTTTCCCCCAAGCCCTCGTTTCACGACGAGGGCTTTCTTGGTTGAGCACCGCTGGGGTCAAAGTGGTCGGAGTTCGGTGGTTTTTTGCCCGCTAAATCGAGCCTTACGCAGTGTTTAGTTGTGGGTTGCCAGAGTGGGTTCTTGTTTAATACCCCCGATTCGGAGCCAACCACCGTTCAGTTTCTTCTAGGCTTTGGCCTTTGCGCTCAGCGTAGTCTTCGAACTGATCCTTGTTGAGTGGGCCAACGTGGGTGTATTTCGCGTCGGGGTGGGCGAAGTAGAGGCCGCTGACGCAGCTGCCGGGATACATGGCGAAGTTTTCGGTGAGCTTGGCCCCGGTGTTGGCTTCGGCGGCGAGGAGATCCCAAATAGTGGCCTTCTCGGTGTGGTCGGGCGTAGCTGGATAACCACTTGCTGGGCGGATGCCGCGATACTTTTCTTTGATCAGCTCTTCGTTGCTGAGTGTTTCGTCGGCTGCGTAGCCCCAGAGGTCTTTGCGGACTTTCTGGTGCGTGTATTCTGCGACGGCCTCGGCGAAGCGGTCGCCGATGGCTTTGACCATGATCGAGCTGTAATCGTCGCCGGCGTCTTCAAATTCTTTGGAAAATGCATCCACTCCGTGAATACAGGCGACGAAGGCACCGCAGGCATCGACTTGGCCGCTTTCCTTGGGTGCCACGAAATCAGACATGGCGTAGTAGGTGTCGCTGCGCTCTTTCTTCTTCTGCTGACGCAAGGTGTGGAGCTTGCCGAGCACTTCGCCGTTGTCGCCGTAGACTTCGATGTCGTCGCCGACCGAGTTGGCGGACCACAGGCCGATGGCGCTGCGGGCGCGGAAGCGTTTCTCTTTGACGATTTGTTCGAGTAAAATTTTGGCGTCGTTGTAAATGTTGGTGGCTTCGGCACCATATTTTTTGCTATCGAAGATCTTTGGATACACGCCTTTGAGTTCCCAAGTCCAAAAGAGGGGGGAGAAGTCGAAGAACTCTACTAGCTCATCGAGTGGGAGATGGTCGCTGACGGTGACACCGGTTTTGTTCGGTGCTTTGAGGTCGGCGTTGGCCCAGTCGTATTGGAAGGCTTTGGCGCGGGCATCGGCGATCGGCAGGAGGTCCTTGGTCGAGTTGGCGAGGGCGAAGCGTTCGCGTTGCTTGACGTTGTCGATTTCTAATTCGATCGCAAAGGCGGCGCGTTTTTCAGGGTTGAGCAGCTTGTTGCAGATTTCAGTGACCAGCGAGGCATCGCCGACACGGACGACTGGTTGGTCGTAGTGCGGGGCGATCTTGATCGCGGTGTGTGCCTTGCTGGTGGTGGCGCCGCCGATGAGGAGTGGCTGGGTGAAGCGGCGCTTTTTCATTTCGCCGGCGTTGGAAATCATCTCGTCCAGTGACGGCGTGATCAGGCCGGAGAGGCCGATGATGTCGGCGCCCCATTCTTGTGCTTCCTTGAGGATGGCATCGCAGGAGACCATCACACCGAGGTCTTTGACTTCGTAATTGTTGCAGGCGAGCACCACGCCGACGATGTTCTTACCGATGTCGTGCACGTCGCCTTTCACGGTGGCGATCAGGAATTTACCTGCAGAGGAGCTCTCGGTGGAATCGCCCTTTTCGGCTTCCATAAATGGCAGCAGGTGTGCGACGGCACGCTTCATAACGCGGGCGCTCTTCACCACTTGTGGTAGGAACATGTCGCCGGCGCCAAAGAGTTTGCCGACGACCTTCATGCCGTCCATCAACGGACCTTCGATCACGTGTAGTGGGCGCGGATATTTGAGGCGCGCCTCTTCGGTATCGGCGTCGATGTGCGCGACGATGCCTTTGACTAGAGAGTGGGAGAGGCGTTCCTCAACGGTGCCGTCGCGCCAGGCGTCCTTTAGTTCAGCCGTTTTTTTTTCCGCGGCAGCGGGCACTGCACCACTACCGGATTTGAGAAAGGCTTCCAACACTTCAGGATTCTTTTCCTTAGTGGCGCGTTCGAAGAGTTCACGCAGGATGTTCATGCCTTCGAGCATGGCTGCGTTGATACGCTCTTCGGGCGTGCCGGTGCCGAGGGTGATACTGCCGTCTTTGATGCCTTCGGCGAAATCGATCAGCTTCTCGGTGGCTTCGTCGCTGCGGTTGAGCAACACGTCCTCGACCAGCACCTTGAAGGCCGGGTCGATTTTATCGTAGTCCATCAACATGCCGGGGTTGACGATGGCCATGTCGAGGCCCTTGGCGATGCCGTGGTGGAGGAAGGCGGCGTGCATGGCTTCGCGCACCGGATTGTTACCACGGAAGGCGAAAGATACATTGGAGAGACCACCGCTGGTGCGGGCGCCTGGGCAGCGTTTTTTGACTTCCTCCACGGCTTCGATGAAATCGACGGCGTAGTTGTTGTGCTCCTCCATGCCAGTGGCGACGGTGAGCATATTGAGGTCGAAAATGATGTCCTGCGGGTCCATGCCGACTTCTTCGGTGAGGATCTTGTAGGAGCGCTCGGCGATGGCGACCTTGTCGTCGCGTGTCGCGGCTTGGCCCTTTTCGTCAAAGGCCATGACGATGGTCGACGCACCGTAGCGCATGATCTTCCTGGCTTGCTCGCGGAATTCGTCTTCGCCGCCCTTAAGGCTGATCGAGTTGACGATACACTTGCCTTGCACGCATTTGAGACCGGCTTCGATGACCGACCACTTGGAGCTGTCGATCATGATCGGCACCCTGCAGATGTCCGGCTCGGAGGCCACTAGGTTGAGGAAGCGAGTCATGCAGGCTTCGCCGTCGAGCATGCCTTCGTCGAAATTGATATCGATGATCTGCGCACCTTTCTCGACTTGCGAGAGCACGATGGCGAGGGCGCCGGTGAAGTCGTCGGCCTTGATCAGCTTCTTGAAACGCGGGGAACCAGTGACGTTGGAGCGCTCGCCGACATTCACAAACGGAGTTTCGTCCATGATAATGTTGAAGGCTTCGAGTCCGCTCAAGCGTTGCGCAGGCACCACCGTTGGGATAGCGCGTGGGCCGTATTGGCTGGCCTCTTTGATAATCGCGGCGATATGGTCCGGTGTGGTGCCGCAGCAACCGCCGACCAAGTTGACCAGTCCGTCCTTGGCAAAGCCACCGACAGCGCTGCCGGTGTGCTTCGGTGTCTCGTCGTAACCGGTCGCAGCCAATGGGTTCGGCAGGCCGGCATTTGGATACACGTGGACGTTGGTGTCCGCCACGCGGGAAAGCTCCGCGAGGAACGGACGCATGAGGTCCGCACCTAGGGCGCAGTTCAGGCCGACGCACAGCGGCTTGGCATGACGAATCGAGTTCCAGCAGGCTTCAACAGTCTGCCCAGAAAGCGTGCGACCGGAGAGGTCGGTGATAGTGACCGAAATGATCACCGGTAGGCGCTCTTCCTGTGTGTCGAAGAAATCTTCGATGGCGTGCAGGCAGGCCTTGAGATTGAGCGTATCAAAAACGGTTTCTGGCAGGAGCAGATCAACACCGCCAGCGACTAGATCTTCGATTTGCTCGTAGTAGGCTTTGTAAAGTTCGTCGTAGCTGGTGGCGCGGTATTCCGGACGGTTGACGTCGGGCGAGAGCGAGCAGGTGCGGTTAGTCGGTCCGATCGCGCCGGCGACGAAAGTCGGGCGTCCTTGTTCGGCGGATACGGCGTCGGCCACGCGGCGAGCCAGCTTGGCGGACTCGATGTTGATATCGCGCACACGGTGCTCTAGGCCGTAGTCGGCTTGAGCGATAGTGGTGCCGGAGAAAGTATTGGTCTCGATGATGTCCGCGCCCGCTTCGAGGAATTGGCGGTGGATGGTCTCGATAATGTCCGGGCGGGTGATGCTGAGCAGGTCGTTGTTGCCTTTTAAGTCGCCCTTGTCGCCGGCAAAGCTCTCATTGCGGAAGTCTTTTTCCTCCAGCTTATATTGCTGGATCATTGTGCCCATGGCACCATCGAGGAAGACGATGCGTTCGGCAAAGAGGTCGGCGAGGAGTTGACCTTTGGCGGTCAGTGGCTTGTTGGAAAGTGATGTGCTCATTTGATTAGATATCAACGTATCGCTATATCTTGATATGTCTGCAAGCTTGGAATTGTTTTGGGCTCCTATGTGTGGATCTTCGCAGTTATGCTAAAAATTGGAGTAAAATCGAAACATAACTGAGCCGAATTCTTGATTTTGGTTTTGCCCGGTGAACTCATCGGTTCGTTGGGTTCGCGAAAAGCTCAGGTCGCAGCGCCCGTAGCGTAAGCCGAGTCCGACCAGGAGTTCGCCGGCCAGGGGTTTCGATTCGACGCCTGTATTGAATTTGCGAAAGACGGGGCCATCGAGACTGATATCGTGCAGCACGGCTGAGCCGCGAACACCCGCGAAGCCGAGAATAGATAAGGGCGCGGCTTTAGGATCTTCCTCACGGAAAAGCGCGTGAGCGTAGCTGCCTAACTGGACACGGGGGGTGGAATAGGTGGCGGGCAAGTTCCAACCGGCGCGCAGGAGCGAGCCCAGATAGGCATCGGTGCGGAGGTTGCCGAGGCCGACGCCCCACTCGGTGTAGCCGTCGATTTCGATCGGCCAGTCTTTCGTGGTATCCAGGGAGCGGATGCGGCGCTTATGGTCGAGGTGGAGGTTGGCGGTGAACTCTGCGGGCACCTGGCTGCCCCAGCCTTGGTAGATTGGGCTCCCGGAGATATGCGTGTGCACCCATTCTTGTGACTCTTCGCCGTGACTGTATTTGCCGGTGGTGCCGAGTGAGAGCGTGACGCTGCTGACAGAATCGTCGGTCTTGGCATGGAGTGAAAGCTCTAGCCCGAGCCAAGCGGCATAGGGTCGTTCGCCGCGGGGTGCGGAGGTGGCTGTCGGATTGTCGGGTGTAAACATCAGATGAGTGAGCCCAATGCCTCCGGCGAAACGAAGATCGCCCCCTTTGGGTAAGCGCAGGTTGTGAAAGGGTGCATTCGCTGCCGCTCCCGAGAGTGCGTAGAGCCCTTTTTGTAGAAGAGTTTCGACGGGCGCATCCTGTTCGAATTCGCGGATGAACGCGACCCGGCTCCCGTTGGTATAATCCTGGTCCGTGCCGGTGAGCAGATCGTTGTCCCACTGCACGATCATCTGCCACGGCGGAGATGGATTGGTGTTCTCGATCGCGTAAAGCTGACAGCAGAGAGCGAATAGTGCACTGACACATCCCGGTAGCAATACGCTGTGTCGATTCATTGGTTGAGGAATACGCAGTCCTTCGCTTGCGTCAATTTGTTAGCGTATATACTTAGCATGTTATATCTGGTCGGGGCCATGTTTTGGTTTTCTAAGGGCAGGTTTTTTTAAGGGACAGGCCCAGTTGGAAATTTCCCCTTAGCTTTCCTCTTTTCCAAAGCCACGCCATACATTTTCCCGATCAGCTGCCGCAATTGCTCCGCTTCGGCTTGATTGAGCCGATCAATTGCTTGCTTCAGTCGTAATTTGCTAATCGTCCGTATATGATTCACGCCAATCTCAGTCGGCTTACCAGTACAATCGATGATGATACGTGAACGCCATGCAGCCTCGTTGTCAGCGGGCAAACGACTGCGGTTTGAAGGTGCATATTCATGAGGTCATCGCTGACTACCAGGCTGGGTGTAATTTCGAAATCTCCGAACCTACAACTGGATTGAGATCTACCCAGTAGATCGAGTATCGCTTGGTGATAAAGCGCCATCTCCGGACTCTGGAGAGCTCAGTCGCACCGCAGACCTTCGTCGAAATTGGTTTCCGATTTCTTTAGTGTGTATAATTGTCGCGCAACCGTGCAGCGGGTTTGATCTTTGCTCAAAGAGTTGGTCGTAGCACTTGCCAGACTGTTTCGCTCAGAATAGCATGCCCCTGAGCGTTTGGATGAATGCGGTCGGCGAGGTTCAGATCGATGCGTCCGCCGACCCCTTCAAGCAGGAACGGGATGAGCGTGGCGTCGTTCGCTTCTGCGAGAGCGGGGTAGATTGCGGCAAAGGCATCGGTGTAGTCTTTGCCGAGGCTGGGAGGCAGGCGCATGCCGGCGATCACGATCGTTACTTCGGGGTAGCGTGCCTTCACTTTATCGATGGTGGCTTGGAGGTTCTTCGCGCTTGCTTTAGTGTCGGTGCCACGCAGGCCGTCGTTGGCTCCAAGCGCGAGCACGAAGATATCAACTGGTTTGCGCAGCATCCAGCCGATTCGGCGCAGGCCGCCTGCGCTGGTATCGCCGCTGACTGCGCCGACGGTGACTTCGGCGGCGATGCCTGCCGCATCAATTTTCTTTTGAATCAGGGCAGGGTAGGCTAGTTCGGGGGCGATGCCGTAGCCCGCAGAGAGACTATCGCCGAAGAAGAGTATTTGGGTTGCGGGCTCCTCGGCATTTGCCGTAGGTAAGGTGAAGCACGCACTTAGCAGGCAACAGAATTGCGCGAGGTGTTTGAAAAAAGAATGAAAGCGGGGACTATTGACAGGCATCGCTAAAAATAAAAAGCGAAGCGCGACTAAATGCAAACACCAGCTAGCAATCTACCTGCCATTGAAATCAGTGGCCTATCTAAAACCTACCCTTCGGGCGAGAGTGAGCTGACGGTGCTCACCGAGATCCACTTCAGTCTCTCGGCGGGTGAGAGCCTGGCCATTGTCGGGCCATCGGGGAGTGGTAAAACCACGCTACTCGGTCTTTGTGCTGGGCTCGACTTGCCCACTACGGGCAGTATACGTCTGCTCGGCGAAGCGCTTGAAGACCTGGACGAAGACGCCCGCGCTCGATTACGGGGGAAGCAAATCGGCTTCGTCTTTCAGAATTTCCAGTTGATCCCCACCCTCACGGCACTTGAGAATGTCTCCGTGCCGATCGATCTACTCGGTGGCCGCGACGGTGAAGCCAAGGCCAAGCGTCTCCTAGCCAAGGTCGGCCTTGCCGCTCGCATGGATCACTACCCGATTCAGCTATCGGGAGGCGAGCAGCAGCGCGTTGCGCTCGCGCGGGCTTTTATCAACGAGCCCAAAATTCTGTTCGCTGACGAACCCACTGGGAACCTTGACGGTAACAACGGCGGCACGATCGAGGAGTTGCTCTTTAATCTGAACCACGAACTCGGCACCACGCTGGTGCTCGTCACGCACGATTCCCGCCTAGCGGCCAAGTGTGACCGCATCCTCAGTCTCCGCGACGGTCGGATCGTTGAATCGACGCAGTCGGCAACGGTATGAGTTTTATCCTTAAAACAGCTTGGCGTGATGCACGGAATCAGCCCAATCGCTTGCTGCTGTGTGCGCTTTCAATTGTCTTCGGTGTCGCCGCGATGGTGGCGGTCGATTCCTTTGCGGCCAATCTCACCAAGGCGATGGATGCCCAAGCTAAGGCACTTCTCGGTGCTGATTTGGAGATTACATCGCGAGCGAGTTTTGATGAGCAAGCCGAGCTCATTATCCACACGATTGGTGGCACGCAAGCGCGTGAGACTCGGTTCGCCTCGATGGCTTATTTCCCAAAGGCTGATCAGACACGGCTGGTGCAAATCCGCGCCCTCGGCGGTGGGTTTCCCTTTTATGGGGAGTTCGAGACTGAGCCATCTGGGCAGAACCCTGCGCTCGCAGAAGAGCCAGTCATTGTGCTGGATCCGCTGTTACTGGTGCAATACGGCTTGGAAGTCGGCGATAGCGTCCGACTCGGGGAGCTCGACTTTACCATCACCGCCAGCCTCCAACGCGTGCCGGGCGAGGCCGCCTTTGCTGGGCTTTTTGCGCCGCGCGTCTACATCCCGCTCTCGCAGCTTGAAGCAACCGGTTTGATTGGCACAGGTAGCATCGCCTTCCACCGGGTTTACTTTAGTGAACTGGCTCAACCGGCTGGGCAAATCGTCGCTGAGTTCGCCGATCGTTTTGCCAGCGCTCGTCTCTCCACCGACACGGTCGAGGAGCAGCGCGAGAAAGTCGGGCAACCTCTGGAGAACCTGACTCGCTTTCTGAGCTTGGTCGGGTTTGTCGCGCTGCTGCTCGGAGGTGTCGGCATCGCTGGTGCGGTGCATGCTTATTTGCAAAAGAAACGCGATACGGTGGCGATCCTGCGTTGTCTCGGCAGTGATGCCCAGATCGCTTTTGGGGTGTTCTTGGTGCAGGTCGCCGGCATTGCGCTGGTCGGCGCGGTGGCGGGTGCGGCCTTGGGCGTGCTCTGTCAGTCAGTGCTGCCGAGCCTGCTCGCACCGCTGTTGCCCTTTGAGCTAGATTTCTTGGTGCACCTGCCGAGTATTTTCACGGGCTTGGCCTACGGGTTTATCACCGCCTTTATCTTCGGGCTGTTTCCGCTGCTACCGCTTCGGCGCATCAGCCCGTTGCAAGCGATACGTGCCGACTTTGAAAGTGGCAGGAAGCGCCGTGATCCGTTCGTCATCGGTCTCGCTGGCTGCGCCGCAGCGGCGTTGGCCGCATTCTGTATGAGTCGCACGGAGGTCTGGTGGCATGGCCTAGTCTTTGCCGCGGGCTTGGGCGTGGTGACTTTGGTGCTTTGGCTGGTCGCCTTGCTAATGAAGTTCATTTTGAAGCGCTTTTTCAAACCGTCGAACTTCCTCCTGCGGCAGGCCTCGGCGAATTTACACCGTCCTAATAATCGCACGGTCTTTCTCAGTGTCAGTCTTGGGGTGGGGACGTTTTTGATCTTCACGCTGATCTTGATCCAGACTGGCTTGCTGCAGCAGACAGATATCGCGGCGCAGAGCAACGAACCAAACATTCTTTTCTTTGATGTGCAGCAAGACCAGTACGACGGTCTCGCGACGATCTTGAATGCCAGCGGGGTCGAAATCATGGAAGCCGCGCCGATTGTTACCATGCGCCTCAGCGCGGTCAGAGGTCGCACGCTTTCGGCGATCAAGAATGATCCTGATAACACGATCGACGAATGGATACTCAATCGCGAATGGCGCAGTAGTTACCGTGGCGTGTTGGGATCAGCTGAGACCTTGGTTGCGGGGGAGTATGTGGCGCAGTGGGATGCCTTTAAGGAGCCGGTGCCCATTTCGATGGAAGCAGACATTGCCGAAAACCTTGGTATTCAAATTGGGGATACACTCACTTTTGACATACAAGGCATCCCAATGGAAGTCGAGGTTAGCAGCCTGCGGAAGGTTGATTGGACGGAGCTTCGCCCGAACTTTTTTGCCACTTTCCCTCTCGGTGTCTTAGAAGCCGCGCCTCAGTGGTGGATCGCGGTGGCGCGCTCGCCCGATGTGGCGACGACGGCCGCTCTGCAGACAGAACTTTTTGAGGAGTATCCCAATATCTCTGCAGTCGATCTGAATGTGGTGATCGACGCGCTGCAAAGCATCTTTGGACGGATCAATTTCGCCATCCGATTCATGGGGCTGTTCACCGCGATTACCGGAGTGATCATTCTCGCCAATGCTGTTACCACCAGCCGCAATCAACGTGTCCGCGAGAGCGTGCTGTTGCGCACGATTGGTGCGAGCGGGCGGCAGATTCGGACGATTCTTGCGTTGGAGTATGCCTTGGTCGGCTTTGTCTCTGCAGTCATCGGAGTGGGCCTTGCGCTTGCCGCTAGCTCTGCTCTAGGCATTTGGGTCTTTAAGGTCGATTTTTATCCTCCCGTCGCAGAAGTCGTGGGGGCGGTGGCGTTTGTCACCGGACTTGCGGTCGTGACCGGAATGTTGAGCAGTCGAGGGATCGCGAATCATCCGCCGTTAGCGATATTGCGGCGAGAGAGCTAGTGGCTGGAGTTTGTTTGGCGGGAACGTCGAGCGTCGAACGTCCAATTATAAATATAAACGCGGGTCTCATTCTAATGTGGATAGTATGTTCGATGTTACCGGCGACCAGGCATCCTTAAATTTCAATCTGAGTCTTCCGGTGTTCACTCATTGTTAATTTCGGCCAGCCAGTCGAAATGTTTGTTTTTATAAAAGATCTGGCAGCCGTGATGTTGAGCGGTGGTGTCGATGAGGATGTCGGTATTGGGAACTGGCTTGCCTTTGCTAGTGCATGCTTGGGCTAGCTGCTGGGCGAGTTGCCAGACTGCCGGGGTGATTCCGGGGCAGGGCAGGACTTGATCGATTAGTGCAAGCGCGGAGGCAGATTCTTTGCCTGCCCGTTGCAGTTCCAGTTGAATCATCGGGCACCATGCGGCTTGCTTTCTCGCCATTAACTCCTGCACGTGCTGCGCTAATTCGACTTCGCTCTTCTTATTGGTAAAATCCAGCCAGATAGAGGTATCAATCAAGTGTATTATTGTACGGGGTCATGAGGGTCACTTCGTTGAGCTCCAATGCACGCATTACGCTTGTCATGAAGCTGCCAGAGCCAGCCAAAGCCATGACCTTTTTTACGTTCTATTGGTAAATATATTCTTCGATCGGCTTGCTGATGGCTGCCGTCTTGGTCTTCGCCTTTTGTGGCCTTTGGTCAGGCCTTCATGTGCTCACTAGAAATATTTAAAGTGGTCTTGATGGAAGACACAATACCAGCCTAAGGCCTTATGTTAAGTTGGCTTCAAATTGCTATTGGCGTGAGCGCTGGAATTGTGCATCTTGAAAGCATGAATGTTGATGCACGAATTTCCAAGGAATGGCGTCGCCGGATGCTATTTATGCTTTTTATGGTTTTCACGATTTCGGCTTGGTTCCTGTGGGATGGTTATGTTGTCTGGCCGAATGGTGCAGAGCGGCATGCGGAATTTGTCGAAATTGAGGCAGCGATGGTTGCGTCTGGTAAGATTGAAGCCGTGGAGCATAAGGCGCACGGTGCTAAGGTGAATGAATACCTGCGCATTGCGTGGGAGCGTCATGCGAAGGAGGCTGGCTACAAGCGCGACATGCCGAAGGAGCGCACCGATGCGTCGATCCGTGAGCAGCGGATGATCGGCTGGGTGATGATGACTGGCTCGGTGTTTTTTGGGTTGTGGGTGCTGTGGAACCACAAGTTGAGCGTGCGGACTGAGGGCGATGTCGTGATTGGCACGTCTGGGCAACGCGTGGAGTTAGACTCGATCGTGAAGATCGACCGTAAGCTGTGGGAGAAAAAGGGCATTGCCTACGCGATCTATGAGGTCGAAGGCAAGCAGAAGCGCCTTTGCCTCGACGACCACAAGTTCAGTGGCTGCGAGGCAATCATCCTCGACGCGGATCGCCGGATTAAAGCGCGAAACGAGTCAGGTGATGGCGCCGCTGTTTAAGTTGAGTGCCTGATATAATCGAAGTTTGAGTGTGTTTTACCGAGACTTCAGGAATCAATTGGTCTGGTGTGCGTCTCTTCGGAGGTTCGGCACAGTGAAGTCAAAAAGCTTTATTAAGTTAAATTTTATACTGATGAAGCTTTTTGTTGCTGGTGGATGAGGTGACCTGCGCCATTCCAGTTGGGTTGGCAAATTAGAGATACGCACAATCGCTCGACATCCGGGCCGAAGCATCTAGTGCTTGATCGATATGAATCATCTCAGAAAACAATTTCCCAATATTCCTGAAGCGTCCTGGCCTGTGCTTGAGCGCTGGGCGGTGCTGCTGCGTGAGTGGAATGAGAAGATTAACCTGATTTCACGTAAGGATATCGAGCACTTGGAGGATCGCCACCTCTCGCATTGTCTCGCGATTACCAATCATTTGAAGTTAATGAATGGCACCCGAATCATGGACGTCGGTACGGGCGGTGGCTTTCCTGGTATTATCATGGCGATTTGCTATCCGCAGGCGCATTTCACCTTGATCGATTCGATTGGGAAGAAGATCACGGTGGTGCAGGATTTGATCGCCCAGCTTGGTTTGAAAAATGTTGAGGCTAAGCAGATTCGCGCGGAGGAGGTTAAAAAGCAGTTCGATTTCGTGACCGGCCGTGCAGTGAAAAACCTGCCCGAATTTTTCATGTGGATTAAGAACAACGTGCGTCGCGGCGAAAAAAACACGATCCCGAATGGTGTGCTGTACTGGAAGGGCGGCGAAATGGATGACGAGTTGGAAGTGCTTGGTATTCGCCCGCGCAAGGTGATCAATTTAGAAGAGACGTTTACGGATCCTTATTTTGAGCAGAAATATATCCTACATTTCGATGCCCGCGATGTGCAACGCGCGCGCAAGCCGCCGAGAGTGGAGCAGTAATTGCGGAACTTTGAAAGTGCTGTGCGCGCTGGCTACTATGCCCTTGAGTGCGAGCCAGGGTGTGGCCCGGCTTGTGAGCAACTCTGGCGAAGGCGTCCGACAAGCGTACACGGTAAGTTCTCATGTGCTAGACCTTGAATATTTGCTTAGTCGTTTGTCTGTTCGCACGCGGCGGCACGCTTTCGTGGCAGGCCTAAAACTAGCACGATGAATAAAGGTAGGCCGACTAGGAAGCCGAGCAGTGTGCTGCCAGTTAATTCGGCGAGGCCGAAGCCGGCTAGATAGGCTAGATAGGCGAGTAGCAGCGCGACTCCAGGCATAGCCGTTGCTGCCGCAATCTCCTGTCGAACAATTTGTATTTTGGTGAGTCATACGCGTTAGGGCGCGAAGGTGCCGATTTTATTTCATGCGCTACACTTTCTGTTGGCTGTCATTGAGGGGTTTGGGCGACTTGCCATTGCTTAAATATATTGCGCATTTCGGTGCCCGCGATGTGCAGGGCGCACAAGCCGCTGAGAGTGGAGCAGTCATTGCGGCCGCCCGCTTTAGGCTCGTGGCGTATCTTCAGTGTGCGCAGCGTCGCCCATTTATTTTATTAGCGCTACGTTTTTGGTGTTTTGAATTGGCTTCGCAGCTCGAAAGTAAGCGGTTAGTTGGCTGCCTTAGCGAACTAATCGGGTGGGTCTTTTTTATCGATAGTGGTCAATTTAGAAGAATTTTTCTCGATTTAGATGTCAAATATAAGTCTGTTGCGAACTTTGGCGTGCGTGGCCTTTGGGGGTGCAGGCGCGAAGTGCACTTACCTAAGTGACGTTGGAAGTTGTAGCTGATGGCGGGGCTTTGTCTAAGTATTGTTGTTTTAATAAGTATGGGTGGGGTGCGTCGGCGTCTGCGCTGCAATCGTGATGTATGAAGGGTTGGGCGGAGTTTTTTTATCTCACACCAGGCTTATTGTAATTGATAAATGAATACGTTATTTGATGGATAATGCGTGCGTTAAATCTCTCAAATTTATTAGTCTGTTTATTTTTATCATAAATTATAGTGAGTCCTTTTTTTTGAAAAAAGAGCCGCACAAATGAAAAATTGGCATGCAGGAAGCTAATAGTGATGCGCTGCAACCATGCAGCGGAAAACAAACAAACAAACAAATAAAATTATGAAGATGAAAAAAGAACTGCTAGCATCACTTACGAGTGCTGCACTTTTCGGATCTGTTGCGAATGCAGAGATTCCACTCACTGATGATCTGAGCGCCTATGGTTATATTGACGCTTATTACGAAGATACCGATAGAGGAGATAATCTTGAAGGTGGACTTGCTGAGTTTGAGCTCGGATTCAGTTTCACTCCTGCGGAAAGCAAGTGGTCTGCAGTGGCTGAACTTTCATTCCGGGATGGCAGAACCACTGAAGCTGAAGACAGCGATGGGGATACTGTTGAGGTCCCAGACGACTTGGATTTTGAAACAGTTACCATTACGTACGCTGCGAGTGATGCGCTGTCTTTCACGATCGGTAACATCTTGAGCTACCAAGGATTTGAAACCTATGATGCAACTGGACTCTTCCAATATTCGTACCAAGGCGCCGCAAACAGTGTGGTCTATTCTGCGGGTTATGCCTATGGCGCATCTGCTGACTACGCAACAGACGACTTCGCGTTAGGTCTATGGGTCGGAGAGGCAGATGATTCAGCGTCTGTTGAATTCCTTGCTGCCTACACAGGTATTGAAGATTTGACTGTAAAATTCATCTATGCGGATGACCCAGGCTATGAAACAATCAACATCTGGGCTAGCTATGACATCGCTGCTTTCACATTCGCTGCTGAGTATACTAGCAATGACTGGGATGGCACTTTCACGGCTGGTGAAGAGCGTGCAGAAGACACCTACATGGCTCTAGCTTACTACTCGTTCGGTAAGGCTGGTTTAACGTTACGCTATTCTGCTGGTGACGTCGAAAACAATATTGAATATGAAAAATTCACAGTTTCTCCTAGCTATGCTTTCTCAGACAATGTGTTTGGTCTGCTTGAGCTTTCCTGCGAAGAAGTGGAAGGCGAAGATTTCACTACACTCGCTGCAGAACTTATCTATAGCTTCTAGATTTAGAATTACTTACATTTAACTCTAAGGAGTCTCATTTCGGTGAGACTCCTTTTTGGCTTATTATGAAAACAAAATATAACACACATCTATTCCTACTGTCGCTATGTGGGGCCGTACTGACTGCTGCACCTGCTATGTCAGTTGCTGAAGCAGTGGCGCAGGAGGAATTCCTGGCATTGCAACAACGCGTTGAGCAGCTCGAAGCTTCCCTTCGATTCGTCAAGAATACGCAGGTCGAAGCGATCGCAACGGAAGCTTTTGCGTCAATGCCGATGACTCCGAAGGATAAAAGTTCGCTCATAGAGAGCGTGGTGCAGACGATCCAAGCGCGCGAAGAAAGCGCGAACTTTCCTTGGATGGACGCCGAAAAGTGGCCTAAGCTTCAGAGGGGCATGACTCCCGAGGAGGTTGTTGCAGTGTTGGACCAGCCGACCCTAAATGAGCCCTCGATGCACAAGCGTGTCGATTTCGTTTACACTTACCAAGGTCGTCGCGTCGCAACGGCAAAAAAAGTGACTGGCATCGTTCGATTTTATAAGGGCAAGGTCATTGAAATCGAAGCGCCTGACTTATAGCCGCTATTTTATTTCGATTTAATTCAACCCTCCAAGCGTTCCGCTGGAGGGTTTTTTTATTTTTGTATTGGGGTGCTGCGCTTTGGCTGTTGTGCGCTTTCCCTAGACTGATTTAGAGAAATGTATCCACTTTATGATACATTTCTCTAAATCAACCGGCTTTTAGTAGCTGTAGTTAACGTTTATTTGGGCGTCCTGCATCAGTTTAAGTCTTTGTTATGGGTAAAAATATTTCAGCAGAATAATTGGCATAGAATGAGCTAAATGATGGTGAATGCTATCTGGCGAATTAAGCCACGATTCATTTCAAGAAATATAACATACTAACATAGGGGAAAACTACACATGATTAAATCACTCAATAAATTTTCAAAACTGCTCGCTTGTGGCGCATTCGCGACAGCATCGTTTGGGATCGCTCAGGCGGAAGACGACATCGTCAAGGTCGGCGTACTCCACTCTCTTAGTGGCACCATGGCGATCTCTGAGACATCACTGCGCGACGTGTTGCTTTTTACTTTCGATGAAATTAATGCCAATGGTGGTGTGCTCGGTAAGCAGATCGAGGCAGTCGTCGCAGACGGCGCATCGGACTGGCCAGTCTTTGCTGAAAAAGCAGAGCAGTTGCTCGCTAAAGATAAAGTTGCCGCGACCTTTGGTTGCTGGACCTCGGTGAGCCGCAAGTTCGCATTGCCGGTCTTCGAGAAGTATAACGGGCTGCTATTTTATCCCGTCCAATACGAGGGTGAAGAAGAGTCTCCTAATATTATCTACACAGCTGAAGCAGTTGGCCAGCAGGCGATACCCGCAGTGGATTACTTGCTTGCTGAGGGTTACAAGAAGTTCTATCTAATCGGCACGGACTATGTGTATCCGCAGACCACCAACATTGTTCTTT
>TARA_B110000208_G_scaffold25115_2_pt1 | contig 27038 bp, 25 predicted proteins | sample TARA_B110000208 | Tara Oceans TARA_B110000208 (sample SAMEA4397426) | marine metagenome | biome: Polar Biome; feature: [SRF] surface water layer (ENVO:00010504); material: water (ENVO:00002006), including particulate matter (ENVO:01000060) such as... | depth 5 m
TAATATATTTATATTGTGTAAACGAAGGTAAAATAAATTTTAAGAAAAAAGGTTTTTGCTGTTGCTGTTTTCAAGTTAAAAAACGCTTTGCTATTCGGTCGCTTTCTTAAAGTCTTTTAATAATTTTTGAATGCCCTCATTAAAATAAACTGATGGATACAATTCTTTTAAAATGATGTGATAATCATAATCAATATTTATTGCCTTCACTAAATGTTCAATTCCAATTTTTTGCTTGTTAAGAGCCAAAAATAATCCTGCGAATCGATACTCAATTTCAGCGAAGTTTTTGTGTGTCTTTTGTGCTTTAATTAAGGTTTTCAGGGCTGCACTAAATTCACCAACAAACGTTAGAACATCTACTAAGGCAATGAAGACATTTACATCTTCATCTCCTAATGACAAGCACATTTCAAAGCCTTTTATCGCTTCTTCAAAGAAATTCAGTTTCAATTTAATTTCAGAATAGCGCCTCCAGTAAAGCGTATCCGACTCATCGATACTTAAAACTTTGGAAATGTAGTAAGCAGCTTTTTCATAGCTTTTTTGCTCAAAATAAATATTTGTAAGATACAGCCATCCTTTGGCTAATAACGGGTCTTCATGAACCGCTTTTTTATAGTATAAAATCGCTGCAGAAGCATTTCCTAATCTTTGGTAACATTCCCCTATTCTTACAAAAGCAAATGCAGTTGCATCATCTAACTCTAGCGTAATTAAATAGTTATCAATAGCTTCTTGATATGCTCCTAAAACTTCTAAAGTTTTTGCTTTTTCTAAATAACCTCCAACAAAGAGTTCATCGATGATAACAGCAAAATCATATGCCTTTAGTGCTTGTTCATGTCTTTTGAGCACCGAGTATTGTCTTCCTATTTGATGCCAAGCTACTTCGCAATAAGGATTCTTATCGATGTATTTATTTAAGAAATCAATTGCTTCTTGATGCTTTTCTTCCATATCGAAGCAATACACAACATTGTAAAGTGATGAATAATCTTCGATATCTTCGTTTACACAATTGATGAAATTTAATCGTGCATTTTCGAAATCATCTAAATACAAATACTCCATCCCTAATAAAGACCAAATATCTTCTTTATCGTCAGTAAGTGTTAGTGCTTTAATTAGGTTTTCTATCGCCTCTTTGTGTTTACCTTCTTTAGAAATAATGGTTGCTTTCTGAATAAACACTTCATCATTATTGGGTTCTAAAATCTCTACTTGACGTAATAATTTTTTTGCAAGATCTAATTTGTTTTCAAAAACGCATAATTCTATTTCCAACAACTTTAAATCTATGGAATCTGGATGCTGTTCTAACCCAAGTTTTACGGCTTTTTTCGCTAAAGAATGCTTACCAATATCTATATAATGGATTATAATTTCCTCAAATTCAGTTAAATCAAAGAAATAAACATTATTTGTTTTTAACATCGATTCAAATTTCACGAAAGACATAGGCGATGTGGTTGTTTGTTACTTTAAATGTACTACAAGTCTTTTATCTCCTTCAGAATCTGTTGTTTTGTTTTCAACAATTTAATTAACAAAAAGTGGCTCGTTTTCTCTTGGATATATTTTGCTTGTACACATTTTTACATTAGCTTTGTTTTTCAATAACTGTTTCGCTAATGAAGCAGGCTTCTTATGAGCAAAAAAACCTTACTTAACGCTAAGGATATTGAGATTATCTTACATCGATTGGCGTGCCAGTTAATCGAAAATCATAACGATTTTTCTAATACAGTTTTAATTGGATTGCAACCAAGAGGTTCCTTTCTAGCAAAGAGACTTTTAAGTTTGCTTAAAAATGAATATCAAATAAAAGAGATACAATTAGGCTCTTTAGATATTACATTTTACAGAGATGATTTTAGGCGACGAGAAATTCCTTTAGAAGCAAACACTACAGAAATTGACTTTTTAGTTGAAGACAAGAAAGTCGTTTTCATTGATGATGTTTTATTTTCTGGGCGAAGTGTTCGCGCAGCGCTAACTGCAATTCAGTCATATGGAAGGCCAGAAAGCGTAGAATTACTGGTTTTAATAGATAGAAGGTTTAGCAGACACTTGCCAATTCAACCAAATTACCGAGGACGACAAGTAGATGCGATTAATGAAGAAAAGGTATTGGTTACATGGAAAGAAACACATAAAAAAGACGCAGTCTATATAGAACTCACCTAATATGAAACAGCTAAGTGTAGAACATTTATTGGGCATAAAATATCTAAAAAATACAGATATCAATCTTATTTTTGAAACTGCAGATCAATTTAAAGAAGTCATCAATAGACCAATTAAAAAAGTTCCTTCTCTTAGAGATATAACAATTGCTAATTTATTTTTTGAAAATAGTACAAGAACAAAATTAAGCTTCGAATTGGCAGAGAAAAGACTTTCTGCAGATGTTATCAATTTTTCAGCAAGTCAATCCTCCGTAAAGAAAGGAGAAACATTAATTGATACTGTTAACAATATTCTAGCCATGAAGGTAGATATTGTTGTTATGCGACATGCAAGTGTTGGCGCAGGTGTTTTCTTATCGAAACATGTAGACGCAAAAATCATAAATGCTGGTGATGGTACCCATGAACATCCTACACAGGCATTATTGGATTCCTATTCAATAAGAGAAAAGCTAGGGAGTGTAAAAGGAAAGAAAATATTAATTGTTGGAGACATTCTTCACTCTAGAGTTGCTTTGTCTAACATCTTCGCATTGCAACTACAAGGTGCAGAAGTAAAAGTTTGTGGTCCAACGACATTAATCCCTAAATACATTACAAGTCTAGGAGTCTCCGTAGAAACAAATCTTAAAAAGGCGCTAGAATGGTGCGATGTTGCAAATGTTTTGCGCGTACAACACGAAAGAATGGACATTAAGTACTTTCCTTCTACTAGAGAATACACACAGCTTTTTGGTATCAATCAGAGAATTCTAGAGGGTCTAGACAAAAAAATTGTCATTATGCACCCAGGGCCAATTAATCGAGGTGTTGAAATCACAAGTGATGTGGCAGATTCTAAGAGTTCAATTATCTTAAATCAAGTAGAAAATGGAGTTGCAGTTAGAATGGCTGTAATCTATTTATTGGCGCAACAAATTAAAAGACAATAGCTTTAAATTCTGTTTTATCCTAAAAAAAAAAATGAAGATTGAAAATAAAGGAGGGTATACTCTTTTTAGCACCGAAGAAAACATACTTCAGGAGGCTTTAAATATGTTTTTCTCGAGCATAGAAAAATACAGGACTGAAAACGTTATTTTTGATATTTCTGAAAATCTTAGCATAACTCCAAAAGAATTTTTGTTATTTTTGGATATCGCATCAGCTAAAAAAGAAAATGACACCTCGTTTGTAATTATCATAGGATCATTAGATATTGATGCATTGCCTGAAGAAATAAATGTGGTTCCAACGCTTCAAGAAGCTGAAGATATCCTAGAAATGGAAAACATTGAAAGAGAATTAGGGTTTTAAAACAAGCAGTGTACAATGATAAAAAAACTATTTTTTATTTTATTTTTATTCAATATCACAATTAGTTTTTCGCAAGAAAAATCGATTACACAGTTATCTGCTGCGCCAAACCCATTTACAACTTCAACAAAAATTCATTTTAATGCAGTTCACGCAGGAATTGTAATTTTTAATGTTAAAAATATTTTAGGTAAAACAGTCCATAAAAAACAACTCACCGTACAAAAAGGAAAAAATACAATCTCTTTCTTTAAACAGCAGTTGTTACCAGGGATTTACATCTATTCAATTCAAAATAAAAAAAGCATCGTTTCAAAACGTCTTGTTATTCAATGAGTTTAAAATTGACTATTCTGGGTTGTCATTCGGCAACTCCTCGCGCAAATGCACATCCAACTTCACAATATTTAGAGATCAACAATCGTCATTTTTTGATAGATTGTGGAGAAGGTACGCAGCGACAAATGCGACAGTACAAGATTGGATTCACAAAAATTACTCATATTTTTATCTCTCACTTACATGGAGATCATTTTTACGGTTTAGTGGGACTTCTATCTACATTTGGGATTTTAAATAGAGAAAAGGAATTGCATATTTATGGTCCAAAAGGAATTAAAGAGGTGACTTTACTTTCTTTAAAAACATCACAATCCCATGCAAAGTACAAGATAATTTTTCATGAGTTAGATTCCAAAGAGAGTGAAGTTATTTATGAGGACGAGAAGGTCTCTGTGAGTACAATTCCTCTAAGACACCGCGTTTACACAAATGGATATTTGTTTACTGAAAAAGAAAAGTCTTTAAAATTGCATCTGGAAAACATTGCCAATTATGAAGAAATTGATCGTGCAGATTATCTAAATATTAAGGCTGGAAAAGACATCCATTTACCAACAGGCGAAGTCATTCCAAATTCAGAATTGACACTCCCTCCAGCAAAATCAATTCGTTATGCTTTTTGTAGCGACACCACATACAAACCAGATATTGTACCATTGATTAAAAATGTAGACTTGCTATATCATGAGGCTACATTTCTTTCAGACAGGGAAGATTTAGCAATAAAAACAAAACATTCTACTGCAAAACAAGCGGCACAAATAGCAAAAGAAGCAAATGCTAAACAACTTGTTTTAGGACATTATTCTGGCCGCTATAAAGAGATATCAGCATTTAAAACAGAAGCACAGGAAGTCTTTAGAAATACTGATGTTGCAGAAGCAGGAAAAATTTTCACTGTTGATTAATATTGATTCGTCGCCAACAAGACTAAGGTACACGCAACATCACTTTCGATACTGTTTTCTTCTAGTAATTTCATAAAAGTACTATTTTCTGTTCCTGGATTAAAAATAACTCTTCTTGGTTTTAAACCAATTATATAATTATAATACACTTCTTGTCTTTTTGCTCCTAAATACAAAGTAACCGTATCTATATAATCATAGGCTTTCAGTTCAGTAGCAATAGTTACATTGGCAACAACACCTTCTCGCAAGCCAAAAGCAACTACTTCTTGTTTGTTTTCTCTTAACTTTTTTATAACCTGATTGGAATATCGATCTTCTTTTAAAGAAGCACCAAAAACTAAAGTGTAATTTTTCATGGAATTTATGTAATGTTTAGACAGTCAATATAAACAAAAAACTACATGTATCTTCAATTTTTGATTGACAGAAAAGTAAAAAAGCAGCAAAAACCTCTAATGCATTTTAGTCGTGATTTTGAGGCATAGAAGCTACTGAATTAGACTCCTATTTAGTAGTATAAATAACAGAGAGTAGGTCATTTTTATAATAAAATTTTAAATCAATATCTTTATAGAAGTTTTCCCGTCTATCAAATATACTTCGTTTATAACATTGTTTATTATTTTTGTAGCTGCTTCAGTATTAATAGTCCCTTTGTAGTTTTAGTATTATAAACAAGGATAACGTCTAATTCTAAACCAGATAAATCAAATTTTGCTACATCTTCTGCTTCTAAACTAAAATTGTATTCGAAATAACAAGTTGTGAGAGAAATTTTAAAAAACAATTTGAATCTAAAATCAGAAAAAAACTCGAAGCAAAGCTTCGAGTTTTTTTTATAAATAGTTGTAAAATTAAATTCTTAAGAAAATATTTTATCAATTTTTTGTTTTTCTTCTTCTGCCAAAGCAGCATCTACTAAGATACGACCACTGTGTTCGTCGATAGTAATTCTTTTTCTATTTGCAATTTCTAACTGTACTTGTGGTGGTATTGTAAAATAAGATCCTCCTGAAGCACCTCTTTCAATAGCAACAACCGCAAGACCATTTTTTACTTTCGTTCTTATTCTATTATATGCCGTAAATAAATGTGGATCTAAAGATTTTGAATACTCTTCTGATTTCTCAGCCAACAGTTTTTCTTCTTTTTCTGTTTCTTTTAAAATTGCATCTAATTCAGATTTTTTATGACCTAAGTGTTGCTCTTGCTTTTCTAATTTCTCTTTAGTAGTAGCGATTACCACTTCTTTCTGAGTAATTTTAGCTTTAAATTCGTTGATTCTTTTATCAGCCAATTGAATTTCTAAATCTTGAAATTCCATTTCTTTCGCTAATGAATCAAACTCTCTATTGTTACGAACTTTTTGTTGTTGGTCTTCGTATTTTTTCATCAACAATTTCGATTCGTCAATTGCTAATTTCTTATTGTTGATATCTGTTTCTAAATTAGAGACATCTTCACTTAAGTTAGAAACACGCGTGTTTAAACCGGCAACCTCATCAGCTAAATCTTCAACCTCTAAAGGTAACTCTCCTCTTACGTTTCTAATTTCGTCAATTCTAGAGTCGATTAATTGTAAATCGTAAAGTGCTCTTAATTTTTGTTCAACAGAAACTTCTTTCTTCTTTGCCATGTTTATATGTAATAAATAGGGTTCGTACTTTTTTGTGATAAAACGATTGCAAAATTACTAAATTTTTTCGTAAGATAATCAACCAAAAGGTTTTTTGTAAACTGTTCGCTTTCATAATGTCCAATATCTGCTAATAAAATGTCTTTTTCAGCTTTAAAAAACTCATGATATTTAAAATCAGCACTCACATATGCATCTGCTCCGGCTCTTTTTGCATCTGAAATCGCAAAACTTCCTGCACCTCCAAGAACTGCTACTTTTTTTATTTTTTTATGAAGCAATTCAGAATGACGAATACATGCTGTTTGCATCGTCTTTTTCAAATAACGTAAAAAGTCCTTTTCTTCCATGGGCTTTGTAAATTCTCCGAGCATGCCCATTCCAATATCTTGATGTACATTTTCAAGGGTAACAATCTCATAGGGTACTTCTTCGTAAGGATGCTCTGCTTGTAAGCATTTCAATATTTTAACTTCATTTTTTCGTTCAAAAATGACACTAATTTTTGTTTCATTATCAACATGTAGTACCTCTTTCAAACCTACAACTGGATTGGAATTTTCGGTTCCTTTAAAAGTACTCTCTCCTATTGTACTAAAGGAGCTATGTTCATAATTTCCAACGGCACCTCCACCTGCTTCAAAAAGTGAATTTCTTAAAGAATCGGCATTCACAGAAGGCACAACAGTGGTTATTTTTTTTATAATTCCTTTTTTTGGAATCAAAATTTTCGTGTTAGTCAATCCTAAAACTTCACACATTTTGGCAGAAACTCCATTTTTAGAATTATCTAAAGCAGTATGTGTTGCATAGATTGAAATATCATTTTTAATGGCTTTTAAAACAACTCTTTCAACATAGGAACTCCCATTTATTTTTTTTAAGCCCGCAAAAATTATCGGATGAAAACTAACAATCAAATTGCATTGCTTTGCAATGGCCTCATCAATTGTTTCCTCTAAGGTATCCAATGTCACTAAAACACCTGAGACTTCGGTATTGTAACTTCCTACTAACAAGCCTACATTGTCAAAATCTTCAGCATAATTGAGTGGCGCCAGTTCCTCTATATATCGCGTAATTTCTCTTATCTTCATTTTATATCGTTTCTCCAAAGGCCAAAGTTAGCATTTTCCGTGTATCAATCCATAAAAATGAGTTATTTTCGTACTAATGAAATTTTTACGTTTTTTATTATTTCCATTTTCAATAGCATACGACATTGTTACTTCTATACGTAACTTCATGTTTGACATTGGTTTTTTTAAAGAAAACTCTTTTACAATTCCAACAATTACTGTTGGAAACTTAAGTGTTGGTGGCACAGGAAAAACGCCTCAAATTGAGTATCTAATTCGTTTATTGAAGGAGAAGCACGCGCTCTCTGTTTTAAGCAGAGGATATAAAAGGACCACCAAAAAATTTATCTTATTGAATGCAGCTTCTTCTGCAGAGGAAGTAGGAGATGAGCCGTTACAATACTTCAATAAATTTAAAAACATTGCTGTTGCAGTTGATACTAATCGTGTAAACGGAATTAAAACTTTAATTGCCGCTAAAGATTCAGAAGTAATTCTACTAGATGACGCCTATCAACATCGAAAAGTAAAATCAAGTTTTTATATTTTACTCACAAAGTACAAAGATCTTTTTGTTGATGATTTTTTGTTACCTACTGGAAATCTGAGAGAAAGTGGCGCTGGAGCAAAAAGGGCAAATGCAATTGTAGTTACAAAATGTCCTAAGAATCTTTCTATTCCCGACAGGGAAAATATTCAAAAAAAACTACAGCACTTTAAAAAACCGCTGTTTTTTTCATCCATTTCTTATGCTGACAAAATAAAAGGGAGCAACTCCATTTTAACAAGCGACTTAAAAGATTATGATGTTTTATTGATCACTGGAATTGCAAATTCGACTCCGTTATTACAACATCTAAAAAGTTTAAATATCCGTTTTGAACATCAAGAATATGCCGATCACCATCATTTTTCTAAAAAAGAAATTGAGCAAATTCAGCGAAAATTCTCAAAAATGAACAGTGAAAACAGAGTTCTTTTAACGACTGAAAAAGATTATACTCGATTGTATAATAGCATGGAAGAATTGAATTATCTTGCTATAGAAACTCAATTTCTAAGCAATCAAAAAGAAGGTTTTGACAATTTAATAACTTCGCACATTCAAAACTTCGCTTCAAAAAGTTAAGCCTTCAATTTGTCACGAAAATAATACCCATAAAAAAACCCGAAGTTCAACTTCAGGTTTTTTGTATTCATTTTTTAAATATCATTACCATCTAATAATAACACTCCCCCAAGTAAATCCACTACCAAAAGCGGCCAAAACAACCAAATCGTTGTCTTTTATTTTCCCTTCTTCCCATGCTTCGGTTAAAGCGATAATCACAGATGCAGCGGTAGTATTCCCATACTTCATAATGTTGTTGTGTACTTTATCATCTGACAATTTAAATTTCTTCTGAATAAATTGTGCGATCCTCAAATTTGCTTGGTGCGGAATTAACATATCTATGTCTTCTTTTTGTAAATTATTCGCATCTAAACCTTCTACAATTGCTTCTGAAAAACGAGTAATTGCGTGCTTAAACACAAATTGACCGTTCATGTGCGGATAATAGGACTGATCTTCAGGATCATTTTCTGCTAATATTTCTGGAACCCATCTTCCTGTGTTGGGACCATCTAACATTAATTCTCTTGCATGCTTCCCTTCTGAATGTAAGTGAGAAGATAAAATTCCTTTTCCTTTTTCTTCACTACGAGATAAAACAGCAGCTCCAGCTCCATCACCAAAAATAACAGTAACTCCTCTTCCTCGGGTCGATTTCTCTAAACCTCCAGAATGGTTTTCTGCGCCAATAACCAAAATATTTTTATACATTCCTGTTTTTATAAACTGATCTGCAACAGACATCGCATAGATAAAACCTGAACATTGATTTCGAACATCTAAAGCACCAATTGTGGGCATGTCTAACATATCTTGTACACGGACTCCTCCTCCAGGGAAATACATGTCTGGACTTAGTGTTGCAAAAACGATAAAGTCAATATCATCTTTAGTAAGACCGGCTCTCTCTATGGCTATTTTAGAAGCTTTCACAGCCATTGTAGAGGTGGTTTCTCCAGTCTTAGGATCAATCCATCGTCTTTCTTTAATACCTGTTCGTTCTTGAATCCATTCATCTGAAGTTTCCATAAACTCCTTTAAGTCGTTATTGGTGACAACATTTTCTGGGACAAAGTATCCAAGACCTGTTATTTTTGAATTATACATAATATAGGAGGCTGTAAATTAATTGTTTGATTTATTCTAAACAACAAAAATAGTGAATTTTGTCTATACCGCACTTCAATCAAGCGACAAGTCAGAAAAGGAGTAGAAAGGCTGTCATCTTGTCATAATTAGATGTTTGGTATTTTATTTGACTGTAAGAGTACCTATAATAACAAAATAAAAACAAAACAGACATAAAATGGCAAAAGGAAACATTAATGTATCGGTAGAAAATATTTTTCCACTGATTAAAAAATTCTTATACTCAGATCATGAGATCTTTTTACGTGAATTAATTTCAAATGGTACAGATGCAACTACAAAATTAAAACACTTAATTTCTATTGGGGAGGCAAATACAGAATTGGGAGATGCTAAAATTGAAATCAGCATTGACAAAGAAGGAAAAACGATCACAATTAAAGATCAAGGTTTAGGAATGACAATGGACGAGGTTGAAAAATACATCAACCAAATTGCATTTTCTGGTGCTGAAGAATTTTTAGAGAAATACAAAGACGACAAAAATGAAACGGGTGTCATAGGACATTTTGGATTGGGCTTTTACTCTGCATTTATGGTTGCAGAAAAAGTAGACATTTTTACAAAATCTTTTAAAGAAGCTCCAGCCGCACATTGGACGTGTGATGGATCTCCAGAATACACCTTGATTGAACACGACAAATCTGACAGAGGAACAGAAATCGTCTTACACATTGCAGAAGATTCTTTAGATTTTTTAGAAGATGCTAAAATAGAAGGACTACTAAATAAATACAATCGTTTTAACCAAGTTCCAATTAAATTTGGAACGAAGCAAATAAACGATCCTGAATTTACTCCAGCAACTACAAAAGACAAAGACGGTAAAGAAACAACAGAGGCTCACAAGCAAATTACAGTTGATAAAATCATTAACAACACCAACCCAGCTTGGAACAAAATGCCTGCGGATTTAAGTGATGAAGATTATACTAATTTTTACAGAGAATTGTATCCAACACAATTTGAAGAATCCTTATTTCACATTCACTTAAACGTAGATTATCCATTCAACTTAACTGGAATTTTATTCTTTCCAAAGTTAAGCCCATCTATGGACATGCAGAAGGATAAAATCCAATTATACCAAAACCAAGTATATGTAACGGATAATGTGGAAGGAATTGTTCCAGACTTTTTACAAATGCTAAAAGGAGTTATTGATTCTCCAGATATTCCTTTAAATGTTTCAAGATCCTACTTACAGGCAGATGGTGCTGTTAAGAAAATTGCAGGATACATTACTAAAAAAGTAGGTGATAAACTCGTGTCATTATTCAAAAAAGATAGGGCCGATTTTGAACAAAAATGGAACGATATTAAAGTAATTATTGAATACGGAATGTTGTCTGAAGATAAATTCTTTGACAAAGCGAAGAAATTTGCTTTATATCCAACCGTTAATAATTCTTATTTCACCTTTGATGAGTTGATTGAAAAAACAAAAGAAAATCAAACAGATAAAGACGGAAACCACGTTGTATTATATGCTTCTAACAAAGACGCACAGCACAGTTACATACAAGAAGTAACCGCAAAAGGATATGAAGTTGTTGTTTTAGATTCTCCTATTATTTCTCACTTGATGCAAAAATTAGAAGGTGGAGAAGGAAAAGTAAAATTTACCCGAGTAGATTCTGACCATGTAGATAATTTAATAAAGAAAGATGAAACTGTAATTTCTAAATTGTCTGACGAAGAAACTGCAACATTAAAACCAATTATTGAAGCTGCTGTTCCAAAAGAAACCTACACAGTACAATTAGAAGCGATGGATTCTGCTGCATCTCCGTTTATGATTACCGTACCAGAATTTATGCGTAGAATGAAAGAAATGCAAGCATCTGGCGGTGGAGGAATGATGGGAATGGGGAATTTTCCAGACATGTACAATTTGGTGGTAAACACCAACAGTCCATTGGTAGCTGACATCTTAAACAATACCGATGAAAAAGCACAGAAACACTTAATTTCACAAGCTTTTGATTTGGCAAAATTATCTCAAAACCTTTTGCACGGTGAAGAATTGACTAATTTCATCAAACGTTCATACGAATTGATCAAGTAATTAGCATTTTCAATCCTACGCAGGTAATAAATAAAAATAAAAGCTCCTTTGTGAAAACAAAGGGGCTTTTTAATTTTTTAAATAATTCATTCAAAAAAATAATTAAATAAATAGTTTAAAATAGGGCAAAAAAAAACCTTCACCAGAGTAAAAGTTTTCTTAATCTTCTTTTTCAATCAATTATTGACTGCTATATCTTTACAAAAAGCAATCTTTAACGAGTACAAATATAGTCTGATTTCAATCTATACATAGCCCTTCTTGAGCCCACCTATAACTTTACACAATAGAATGCAATAAAATTAAAATCATGTATATTTGAGAACCCCTAATGATACCTAAATGCAAAATGAATATGCACAGTTATTAATTGATGTTCAAAAAAAATCAAATATAACGGTTAGTAAAAGTAGAGACTTACGTTTTTTAAAAGAAGATATTGATGAAAACTCAAAAGCAGGTATTGGCTTCAATACCCTTCGAAGGCTTTTTGGTTTTTTAGAAAAGACAGAACCAAGTATTAGTACCCTAAATATATTGGCCGTTTATCTCGGTTTTAATTCTTACAGTAGCTACAAGAATAATATTCTCAATTATGATGGCTGGTACTTTCAACAAAATTTACAAAGAATACAATCTACTAACACGGTAACAAGCGAAGATATCGAACTATTACGTGTTGGACTTCTAAACACCTCCAATATAGTATATTTCGCTTATTTTTTTTCCTACTTTATTGAAAGGAATAATATCTCAACATTAGAAGAAATTGTGAGGCTAATTCCAGACAAATATACTTCTGAAACCAACGCTTTAAAATTCGCTACGATCGTCTCTTTAAGCCTTTATCGAATTGACGAAAAAAATGCATATAACATCTACAAAAGACTCATTAAATATGACAATTTTCGCTATAATGTTCCATTACTTTTCATAGACTATTCGAACCTACATAACAAATACGCCAAAATATTAACGATCATTAAACAGCAAAGTAAAAAAGAAGACGACATTCTTTTTATTGAATTAATGCGTTTTTATTGGAAATTTTATTCTTCAAAAAAACACCTTCATATAGAAATCAAAAAACCTGCTAGTTTTGAAACTTTTCACCCAGTATTACAAGGTCGGTATTATGCTTATTTACTTTTAAAGTCCGAAAGTAGAGATTCAAGTATTGAAAAGAAAATCATTTTCTTTTGTAAAAAAAGTGCAAAGAAAAATAGCGTTTATGAAATTTCGTTTTTGTTAGAAGAAATAATACCCAGCCTTATTTTTAAGAAAAACTTTAATTTTTTAAATGAAATAATAGATGCATTTTATGAAGAGATTCTTGAGATGGACCGATGGTCTTCAAAAACAGGACATGCACTTTCTTTAATTGCAATGGCGAACTTAAATATTCAGAAAGACAACTTAACCATGGCACAAATAAACCTAAATCTTGTGGAACTCGAAAAAGTAGAGTTAAGTTACAGCGATTATGTCTCCCTATTTTATTATCAAACGAAGTTACAAATAACCTATTTAAAGAATGCGAAAGGCGACAATAAAAAAACAAAACTTATTTTGGAAAACCTTATTCAGAAAACAAAATTTACAAAATTTAATCAACCCCTCATCGACTTCACTATCACCTATTAATTAAAGGAATAAGCACCTCAATGACCTACCTCATAATTGCGATTATTCTATTTTCTTTTAACAATGTCTTATGGAAAAAAAACCTAGCGACTATTTCAGTTGGTTTGTTAATGACCTATAGGTCTTTTTTTACAAGTATATTGGCGGTCAGTATTCTATTTTACTTCCATGATGTAACAGAATTTAGTTTTATTCAAATTTCAAAAACATTCACCGCAGCAATACTAGGCGTTATTGGCCTCTTCAGTATGCTAACTATCTATAAGAAAGCATCCTTACAATGGGTCGCTATTTATAATTTATTAGGAATTAGTTTTACAATATTATATTTGTGGCTTTTTAAAGAGTTGGACATAAAGAACTCTTTGATGGGGATTTCCATCATCACAACGGGTTTTGTCTTCTATGTTTACACAAATAAAAACAGTACCTTAAAAATCAATCTAAAGCAGCACCTAATACTGATTCTAATGACCCTTTGTTTTGGGATTACTACAATCCTTAATTGGGAAAACTTAAACCAAAAAATCCCTGCAATATTGATCATTGCAAATCAAGAAGTGCTTGTTTTTATTTGTGGCACAGTCCTTCTTTTTTTACAAAAAAAACCTAGAAAACCGCTTCAATTAACACCAATTTTACAAAAATATTTCTATCGGGTTTTACTCATGAGTATCGTTATCTTATTGGGACTTCTTTTTAGTTTTTTAGGATTAGAAATTACAAACCCAATCATTTCTGGTGTTTTATTTTTAGCCAGTCCCTTGACCACTATTTTATTTAGCGCCTATTTCTTTAAAGAAGAAATAAAAGTTACTGATTGGATTGCTATCGTTGTGATTGCTTTTGGCGGTTTTTTACTCCACTTACAAACCACTTAGCAGAAAAAATCTAAAAATTGCTGTATCTTTAAATATATTTTTCAAATAACACCGTCTTATGAAGTATTTATATCTTTTATTTTTATGTGCTACAACAACACTACTAAGTCAAACAGATCAAAAAATATACGATATTATCGACGCTGTTTCTGAGGCTCGAATAAAAGCCGATATAAAAATATTGACAGAGTTCGGTACCCGAAACACCTTTTCAGATACGCTTTCTACATCACGCGGAATTGGAGCTGCTAGGCGTTGGATTAAAAGAGAATTTGTAGGTATTTCTAAAGATTGTGGTGATTGCATCAATGTCTTTTATCAAAAAGACCTCGTAACTACGGAAATGAGCAAAAGAGTTCCACACGATGCTTGGATTGTAAATGTCGTTGCCATTCAAAAAGGGACAAAATATCCGAACAAATATATCATTATGAGTGGAGACATTGACTCTAGAAATAGCGACGGATCTAATTTCACAAAAGATGCTCCTGGCGCAAATGACAATGCTTCTGGAATGGCTGGAACAATAGAAGCTGCAAGAGTTTTATCAAAATACAAATTTGAAAATAGTATTATATACGTAGGGTTATCTGGAGAAGAACAAGGCTTATTTGGCGGAGCAGGATTAGCTAAATATGCCAAAGAAAAAGGGTGGGAAATCATTGGTGTTTTAAACAATGATATGATTGGGAACATTACCGGAGTTGATGGTATAATCGACAACAGGGCCTTCAGAATTTTTTCAGAACCTGTACCAGCGAATGAAACAGAAAGACAAAGAAGAATGCGCCGTTTTTATGGTGGCGAAGTAGACGGAATCTCTCGTCAATTGGCTAGATACACACATAAAATAGTTCGTACTTACATGCCCGAAATGAATCCAATGATGATTTATCGATTAGATCGTTTTGGTCGAGGAGGACATCACAGGCCTTTCAATGATTTAGGTTATGCAGGAATTAGAATTATGGAAGCGCATGAAAACTATACACAGCAGCATCAAGATATTAGAACAGAAAACGGCATTTCATATGGCGATACTTTTGAGCATGTAAATTTTGGGTATGCAAAAAAACTAACCGCCGTTAATGCAATTACAATGGCCAGCTTGGCATTGGCACCTCCAGCTCCAGAAACGGTTTCAATTGGTGGAATTGTACAAGCGTCTGCAAAATTAAAATGGAGTAAAGTTGCGGGTGCGAAAGGATATAAAATCTACTGGAGAGATACTACATCTCCAACTTGGGATCATAGCAGATATGTGGAAGATACCCAATTTACTTTGGACGGAATCGTGATTGACAATTTCTTTTTTGGCGTTGCCACTATAGGTGAAAACGGTCATGAAAGCGTTGTTGTTTTTCCAAACAAAATTATGAGATAATGCAAGAGAAGGAATCATTTTATTTTAAAAATGATACCGAATGGCGGAATTGGTTGTCTAAAAACTATGCTACATCAGAAGGCATTTATTTGATTTTTTATAAAGTGGACAATGAAGAAGCATCAATACGATGGGAAGAAGCAGTAAAAGTAGCTCTTTGCTATGGTTGGATTGATGCTACCGTTAAAAGCCTCGGAAATGGAAAGCGAAGACAGTATTTCTGCAAAAGAAACACAAAAAGTGTTTGGAGTGCATTGAACAAAAAACACATTCAAGAATTAACAACCAAAAAATTACTACACCAAAGTGGCTTAGACAGTATCAATATCGGAAAACAAAATGGTTCTTGGACTGCTTTGGATGCTGTTGAAAAAGGAATCATTCCAGAAGATTTACAAATTGAATTCAATCAAAATAAAACAGCTTTCACCAATTACAATCGTTTTGCACCCAGCTACAGAAAAGGCTACCTGTATTGGCTCAATCAAGCAAAAAGAGATGCGACAAGAAAAAACCGAATTATAGAAATAATTCGGCTTTGTTCTAAAAATATTAAATCCAGAAATACTTGGTAAGTGATTATAAACCGCTCATAAAACTTCCGTAAGGATCTTTAAACTGAGTTCCTTCTGCATATCTGTGTTTGCTTAATTTCTTGAATTCAACCAATGCCCAGAGCACAAATTCCTTCACAAAATAAGCATCTTTTTTATTCATATTGGGTTGGTATTTCTCTAAGAAATCATTTAATGGTTTTATTTTATTGAGCTCCTTTTTATATACCTTATCCGTATATTCATCCAACAACTCAAAATCTTCATCTGCATTAAAGAACCAAGAAACAATATCATCATAAGGTGATTCTTCTTCTTGCTTTTCCAATTTCTTAATTGCTGGAAAATAGGTTAAAAATAAGGTTTTAATCGCTTTCTTAATTAAATTTTCAGCAATTACTTGCGCGCCTTCTTGCTCCCCTTCATAGACCAATTCTACCTTTCCTGTAATGGCAGGAATGATACCATCAAAATCACTCAAACGAATCATTGTTTTTTCTTCACCAGATAGTAACGCTCTTCGTTCAGCTGTACTTAGTAGATTTTCGTAAGCTGAAATACTTAAACGGGCACTCACCCCACTTTTAGGATCGATATATTCACTTTCTCTCGCCTCAAAAACAATTTGCTCTAACAAATCTTTGGCTAGTTCTGGAACTTGAATACCTGCTTGTTGAGCACTTCCATTATTAGCTTCCTGCTGTGTTATTTTTTTAGCAGTTTCAATATCTTCTGGATAGTGTGTTAAAATTTGAGAACCTATTCGATCCTTTAACGGCGTTACAATACTTCCTCTGTTTGTATAATCTTCTGGGTTGGCTGTAAACACAAATTGCATATCTAAAGGCAAACGAAGCTTAAAACCTCTAATTTGAATATCTCCTTCTTGCAAAATATTAAACAGGGCAACCTGAATTCTTGCTTGTAAATCTGGCAACTCATTAATCACGAAAATACATCGATTTGCTCTTGGAATCATTCCATAATGAAGTACGCGATCATCAGCATAACTCAGTTTTAAATTCGCCGCTTTTATAGGATCTACATCTCCAATAAGATCGGCAACAGTTACATCTGGCGTTGCTAGCTTTTCTGCAAAACGCGCAGCTCTGTGCAGCCAAAAAATAGGGGTTTTGTCTCCTTTTTCTTCTATCAACTCGGTTGCAAATCTTGAAATTGGATGCAAAGGATCGTCATTAATTTCAGATCCCTCAACTACAGGTATATATTCGTCTAACAAATTGACCATTAACCTTGCCAATCGTGTTTTTGCCTGACCACGAAGCCCTAATAAATTGATGTTATGCTTGCTTAAAATTGCTCGCTCTAACTCTGGAATTACCGTGTTCTCATAACCATGAACCCCTTTAAAAATAGTTTCTTTACTCATCATTTTACTAATGAGATTTTCTCTCAATTCTTCTTTAATTGATTTTGGTTGATATCCAGATTTTTTTAATGCGCCTAATGTTGTAATCTTACTTATGTTCATATATTTTAGTGTCTAAAACAAACTTTGTAACTTTGTTCTTATTTTTTTATCCTTTAATCTTCTTTTTTCGATTCGTTTCATAGTCTTCAAAAATCATTTCACCCAAACCTTTTAAACCGGTATAAAATGCTTTTCCTTGATTTGCTTTTGCGAATGCACTTACAAATTGCATGAGGTACGGATCTTTTGCAATCATAAAAGTGGTGATTGGAATGTGTAGTTTTCTAGCCTGTTGTGCCATCGCATAACATTTATTTACAATATGTGGATCTAATCCGTTACTGTTTTTATAGTATTGACCGTCAGGCAAGCGCAAACAACTTGGTTTCCCGTCTGTGATCATAAAAATTTGCTTGTTGGTGTTTCGTTTTCTTCTGAGTAAATCCATCGCAAGATTTAAACCTGCTACTGTATTTGTATGATAAGGCCCCACTTGTAAATATGGCAAATCTTTAATTTTAATAGACCAAGCGTCGTTTCCAAAGACAATAATATCTAGAGTATCTTTTGGGTATCGCGTAGTAATTAATTCTGCCAATGCCATCGCTACTTTTTTGGCTGGCGTAATTCTGTCTTCACCATATAAAATCATTGAATGACTAATGTCAATCATCAGCACAGTACTCATTTGGCTTTTGTGAAGTGTTTCTTCTACCACCAAATCATTTTCTGTCAAATGAAAATCATCAATACCGTTGTTAATTTGTGCGTTTCGAATACTTTCTGTGATAGAGACTTTGTCCAAAGTATCACCAAATTGATAATTTCTAAAATCACCAGTATGCTCATCACCCATTCCAGGAGATTTGCTTTTATGGCTTCCAGAACCACTCCTTTTTATCTTTCCAAAAATATGATTTAACGCTTGCTGACGAATAGCGCGTTCTGTTTTGGGTGTTATTTTTGTAGCCCCTAACCCATTTCCATCTATTTCCTTTTTTATAAACCCTTTCTTTGTAAGGTCTTCGATAAAATCGTCAATTGTATATGCTTGATTAGTAAGTTTATATTCTTTGTCTAAAGAGCGTAACCAATCGATTGCTTCATCAAAATCACCCGAAGTATGTGTGATCAATTCTTTGAAAATTTCAAATAACATTTCAAAAGGAGATTGATTTTCTGCTTCATAAGATTTAAAGATAAAACCTTTTCTTGTTGTGTTTTTTTTCATTAGTATAAAAATACGGATTATTCTGCGCTTACAAAAAAATCATAGGCGAATATATCAAGTAAATTTTTTTAAAAATTGCAAAAAATCAGCAACACTTCCGTGACATTTTATATATTTTTACGTTATGGCAAATATATTGATTACAGGGGGTACCGGGTTAGTAGGTAAAAGGCTTACGGAGTTTTTACTTAAGAAGAAACACACCGTCCGAATTTTGAGCAGAACCCCTTCAGCAGAAAATGAATATAAATGGGACGTTCCCAACAACTATATTGATGAAGAAGCATTGCTAGATTTAGACTATATCATTCATTTGGCAGGTGCTGGAATTGCAGACAAACGCTGGACTGTAGAACGAAAAAAAGTAATTATAGATAGTAGAGTTACCACTGCCAATCTCTTATTTTCAAAGATAAAAACGTTGAAAACCCCTTTAAAAGGATTTATTTCCGCCTCTGGAAGTAATTACTATGGCGCAAAAACAACCGATACAATCTATACAGAGACCGACATTGCAGGTACTGATTTTCTCGGTGATGTTTGTCTTCAATGGGAAAAATCTGCCCTTCAATTTGAGACTTTAAAAATACCCGTCACCCTTTTAAGAACGGGCATCGTCTTGTCTAAAAAAGGAGGCGCACTCCAAAAAATGAAAACGCCTATCATTTCCCCTTTAGGTTCAGGAAAACAATATTTGTCATGGATTCACCTTGACGACTTGTGCAACTTATACATACATGTAATTGAGCAAAATACGACAGGGATTTTCAATGCCGTTGCCCCCGATTTTCAAACCAGTACATCCTTTTCAAAAACATTAGCGAAAAGTATCAAAAGACCTTATCTACCAATAGCAGTGCCAAGATTCTTGCTAAAACTTGTTTTTGGAGAATTGGCCGTCATTCTTTTAGAAGGAAGTAGATTATCTTATAAAAAAGTAACAGTAACCAATTTTCAGTTTAAATTTAAAACAGTCTCAGAAGCTTTTACCAACTTATTTCAAAAATAATTTTTTACTACTTTTTATCAATTCAAAAAAAACGTAACTTGCTGAAATAAATTTTCAGGAATTATGAAATCACTTTCAATAAACGGAAAATCTTTTTCCATTGAATCGCAAGACGAAATGCCTTTGCTTTGGGCAATTAGAGACATTATTGGTCTAACAGGTACAAAATTTGGATGTGGAGTTAGTCAGTGCGGTGCTTGCTCTGTATTAATCAATGGCAACTTAACAAAATCATGCAGCATTCCAGTTTCCTATGCAGAAGGAAAAAAAATATTCACTATTGAAGGTTCCTCAGAAAATTTAGAATTTTTACGAGCAACCTGGAATGAAGGCAATGTACCACAATGTGGTTATTGTCAATCAGGGCAATTAATTGCTGCTACCGCTTTATTAAACAAAACAGCAAATCCAACAAATGAGGATATTGACAAGGCCATGAGTGGCAATATTTGTCGATGTGGCACCTATACTCGAATTAGAAAAGCAATTCACAAAGCAGTTGAACTTAAAACGAATACACATGGCTAAGATTCAAAACTTAAGTAGACGAAACTTTGTAAAAGTATTCGGTTTGGCCTCAGGAGGAATTCTTTTAGGATGCAGTACAACTGGAGACAAAAAAGATTTTATTCCAAAATTGACAGACGAAAAGGGGTTTGCCCCCAATCTTTTTATCAACATTAAAAAAGATGGGAATATCACTTTAATTGCATCTCGTTCTGAAATGGGACAAGGAATCCGGACTTCTTTGGCCTCGGCAATTACAGACGAGTTAGAAGCCGACTGGAGTTATATTTCTGTGGAACAAGCAATCGGTGACGAAAAATATGGAAATCAAAACACAGATGGTTCTCGAAGTGTAAGAACCCTATTGATACCCATGCGTAAAATGGGAGCAACTGCAAAAATGATGCTAATTGCTGCGGCAGCACAAAAATGGAGTGTTCCAAAAAACGAATGCATCGCCGACAACCACTATGTAGTGAATACCAAAACGAATGAGAAAATTTTCTTTGGCGATTTGGTGGAAGAAGCATCAAAAATTACCCTTTCGGAATCTGAGGAAATCACACTAAAGAAAACCAAAGATTTTAAATATATTGGAAAGACCCTGAAAAGTGTTGATCTAAAAGATTTTACACACGGAACTGCAGTTTATGGCATTGACAAAAGAATTGCAAATATGAAATTTGCTGCCATTGCAAGATGTCCAGTTACTTTTGGAACTGTGAAAAGTGTCGACAAGTCTGCAGCTGAAGAGACTGCTGGTGTTGAAAAAATCATCCAAATGGATCGAATGACTCCTCCTACTGGAAAATTTTTCGGAATGCTGGGCGGTGTTGCAGTCATTGCCAATAATACTTGGGCTGCTTTTCAAGGAAAATTAAACTTAGAAATTGATTGGGATCTTGGCGATAACAAAAAGTATGATACCGATACTTACAATAAAAAGATTAACGATCGTCTTAAAGAAAACGGAAAACTAGTTCCTGGGAGTCGTGGAAATGTTACGACTGCATTTAAAGAAAGTAACCAAATCGTTGAGGCTAGCTACCATGTCCCACACCTAGTGCATGCACCTATGGAGGTACCCAACGCGACGGCTTGGTTTCAGGGAGACCGTTGCGAAGTATGGGCACCCGTGCAAGATCCGCAAACAGCAAGAAGTGAAATTGCGCACTTCTTCAATTTAGAAATTCAAAATATAACGGTAAACGTTACTTTTTTAGGAGGTGGCTTTGGACGAAAATCAAAGTCAGATTTTGTTATAGAGGCAGTCGCTTTATCCAAAGAAATAAATGCTCCTGTTCAGGTAGTTTGGACACGTGAAGATGACATACAACATAGTTTTTACCATTCTTCAAGCACACAAACTATTAAAGGTTCGCTAGACAAAAAAGGACAGGTTTCGGGTTGGTTGCACAAAGTTGCCTTCCCTTCTATCGTTTCTAGCTTTAAGCCATTATCAGATTATGCTTCTGGTTTTGAATTGGGACAAGGGTTTATTAACAACCCTTATCAGATTGAAAATTTTAGATTTGAAAATGCAAAAGCAGAAGCTCATTTACGAATCGGCTGGATGCGATCTGTCATTCATATTCATAGTGGATTTGGAATCAATTCTTTTGTGGATGAATTGGCAGCAAAAGCAAACAAAGATCCTTTATTATTTCATTTAGAATTACTAGGAAAAGATCGAATTATTCAAGGAAAATCAGAATTTCCTTTTGATTCAAAACGATTCAAAAATGTTTTAAGGACTGTTACTGAAAAGTCAAATTGGGGTATGAAATTACCTGAAGGGCATGGCTTAGGTTTGGCCGTTCATTATAGTTTTTATAGTTATGTTGCAACTGTTGTAGAGGTCTCCTCAAAAGAGGATAAAATAAAAGTGGAAAACATTTGGACTGCTATCGATTGTGGATTGGTATTGAATAAAGACAATGTTAAAAATCAATTAGAAGGCGCTGCCATTTTTGGAATGTCGTTTACTTTGTTTGGAAAAATTACGACCAAAGAAGGTGCTATTGAACAGAGTAACTTTCATGATTATCCAATGACGCGCATGAAAGATGCACCAAACATTGACATCACCATTATTGACAATATGGAAACTGCACCAACAGGAGTTGGAGAACCTGGAGTTCCTGTTATTGCTCCTGCGATTTGTAATGCTATTTTTAATGCAACTGGAAAACGTGTAAGAACACTGCCTTTAATTGACTTAGGAATGGTATAAACATAGTTCACAATACGAAATTAAAAAAGCGCAACTTTCACAAGTTGCGCTTTTTTAATTTCATCTATATTTTTAAACTCTAAAACTTGTACTCCCCTAAAGGTTTTGGAAAATCTTCTGGGTTTGCCGCTAAGTGATATCTTGGATCATCAATACCTTCTTCTATTATTCCTGAAAAAATTGGGCTTGCTTTATATAGTAAGATTTTACAATCTTTACTTAAGTGTTTTAGTTTTATATTTTTGCCTTCCGCTTGGTATTTTTCAACCAAAGCAAAGATCGCTTCAATGGCAGAGTGATCTGAAATACGTGCTTCCACAAAATCAACTTCTACGCTTTTTGGATCGTTTTTAATATCAAATTTCTCGTTAAAGTCAGTGATACTTCCAAAAAAGAGAGGACCCCAAATTTCATAAACTTTGGTTCCGTCTGCTTTAAAACGTTTTCTGGCTCTAATTTTCTTTGCGCTCGTCCAAGCAAAAGAGAGTGCAGAAATAATTACACCTACAAATACGGCAATCGCCAAGTCAAAGAAAACAGTCACTGCAGAGACAATAATTAATACAAAAGCATCTGACATTGGTATTTTCTTTAAAATTCTAAAGCTAGACCAAGCAAATGTTTCAATAACCATCATAAACATCACTCCAACCAACGCGGCAATAGGAACTTGTTCAATATACGTATCTGCAAATAAAATAAAGGTAAGCAGCGTTAATGCCATCATAACACCAGACAAGCGTCCACGACCACCAGCATTGATATTGATCACTGTTTGTCCAATCATTCCACAACCGCCTGTTCCTCCAAAGACACCACTTACAATGTTTCCAGCTCCCTGAGCTGCACATTCTTTATTTCCGTTTCCTCTAGATTCTGTTAATTCATCAACTAAATTCATGGTCATTAAGGTTTCAATCAAACCAACCGATGCCGCTAGGAACGCATATGGTGCAATAAATTTTAAGGTATCTAAATTAAAAGGCAAATTGCTCCACAGTTCTAATACGTTTAATTTACTTGAAATTTCATCAATCCCATTTAAACCAGCTCCACCTCCATCTCTAATGAAATCGCCTACATTAATAGAATTCAATCCTCCAAAAATTGAAATTAAAGTAACAATAAAAATAGCGGTTAATGCTGCTGGAATCTTTGTGGTTAGTTTCGGTAATCCCCAAACTATAAGCATCGTTAGTAGCACCAAACCAATCATTATATATAATTTTTTTCCTTCCATAGAGGACTTTACGACTCCACTATCTTTTACAGAATAAAAGCCATCTTCTGACGCATTAAAAACAACTTTTTTTGTTTTTACATCAAAAACCTGACCTGCAGATAGTAAAAATTGTTCTTCGTTAGTACTGCTGTATTTTACAGAATTACCATCAATTGTATATAAAACAGTATTAGAAGCTAAATCTTTTACTTGGTTATTAGATATCTTGTAGACCAATTCTTTCGACTGGGTATTCCGCATATTTTGACCAAAAAAATCTTTTTTATTTTCTTTGAACATGCCTAATTGTGCCATGAAAATAACAATGGCTAAACCGTTTACAAACCCCATCATTACGGAATGTGGAATTAAACGAACAAATTTACCCAGTTTAAAAACACCTGCAAAAACTTGTATTATCCCCATTAAAACAACAGCGGCTAATAAATAAAAATACCCCATGTTTTCAACAGGGCTATCAAACAACAATCCCTTTGCATGTCCCTCCTGAATCATGGTTACAAAAATAACTGCAACAGCACCTGCTGCACCAGAAATCAACCCCGGTCTTCCGCCAAAAAAAGCAGAAATAATTCCCACGACAAAAGCACCAAATAAAGCTACAATAGGGCTTATTTGAGCAACAAAAGCAAAAGCAACAACTTCTGGAATCATTGCCAATGAAACTGTAATTCCTGCTAAAATATCATCTTTAGCATTAGGTGTTATCTTTTTTATAAATTCAGTCATAATTTTTTTAATCGCTTTTAGAAGTCGGCAAAGATAGTAGGTTTTTTTAATTGTATCCTTGTAAGTCTAAGTATTTGTTATAAACCAATTTAATGTTGGTATAGCTGTTTTGTAGGGCTTTTAAAGTAGCTTTTTTATTTTTAAAAACAACTTCAGTTATACCCTCTTCTTCTTGCGGCTGAAGGACACCTTCAAAGTTTGAATGCATTAAAAACCAATGTGTTTTTTTGAGGCACTTTTCATTTCGATAAAAATAATGGTAGGTGGTTGTTAAAAATTGATCAATGGAAAGGTTTTCAATACCACACTCTTCAACAACTTCTCTAAGTGCAGTTGTTTCTAGGGTTTCTCCCTTTTCAATCATCCCTTTTGGCAGATCCCATATTCCATTTCTATAAATGAATAAAATTTCTTTTTGCGGATTTAAAACCAACCCTCCAGCAGCAGTAACCATTTTAAAGTTCTCAAAAAAAAGTGCACTAGATTTTTCTAAATCGGCACATAAAAGAAACACCTCTATTGCTGGATTGGCTATAATTTGTTGTAAAAAATTTTCAATACACAAACTTTCAAACAAGTATACAGGCAACTTATTTTCTTTAGGCAAAGAATCTGTTAAGATAATTAGGCTATCATTTACAAAAACTTTATACATTTGCGGCATGATTTTAAACAAAGATACAGCAAAAAAAACCGCTGAACTTTTATTGCAAATTAAGGCAATAAAACTAAGTCCGAATGAACCTTTTACATGGGCTTCAGGCTGGAAATCGCCAATATATTGCGACAATAGAATTACACTTTCTTATCCTGCCGTAAGAGTTTTTCTAAAAGAAGAAATTGCAAAAATAGTAGAGCAACAACACGGAAAACCTGATGTAATTGCAGGAGTTGCTACGGGAGCTATTGCCATTGGTGTTTTGGTGGCGCAAGAATTGGGTGTTCCTTTTATATATGTGAGACCAGAACCAAAAAGTCATGGACGTAAAAACCAAATTGAAGGCTATTTAGAAAGCGGTCAAAATGTAGTCGTTATTGAAGATTTAATAAGTACAGGTAAAAGCAGTTTAAATGCTGTTGCAGCCTTAAAAGAAGCTGGTGCTGTTGTGAAAGGGATGGTGGCTATTTTTACCTATGGTTTTAAAGTGGCTGATGCTAATTTTGAAGAGAAAAATGTTACTTTAACAACCTTGAGTAACTATGACAATTTGTTAGAGCAGGCTTCTGATAGCAGATACATTTCGGAGAATGAAATTGAAACACTTCAAGAATGGAGAAAAAACCCAAGTAGCTGGAAACAATAAAAACAAGACCATGAACATTGAAGGAACAAAAGTAACAACGCAAAAATCTGCCAAAGAAATCTTTACTTTTTTTACAGAGTTATCGAATTTCGAAAATTTAATGCCCGAAAACATTCAGAAGTTTGAAGTGGATGGCGACTCATTTATTTTTGGTTTGAAAGGTATGCCAGAAATTAGATTACTTTTAAAAGAAAAGACAGAATATTCTAACATTACACTGGGCGCAGCAAGCAGTAAATTACCCTTTACACTCGCAGCAAACATTGAAGAAGTGTCTGAAAACTCAAGTACGGTACAACTTCAATTTGATGGTGAATTTAATGCAATGATGGCAATGATGATCAAAGTTCCTTTAACAAAATTTGTAAATACACTTACCGAAAATATTGCAAAAATTTAAGCAAAGGAAACTTCTTTAATTCCAAATTCTTGTGTGGAATCATCATCTAACAAGATTTGTAATTTTCCTTCGGAAGAAACCCCTTTAATAATTCCCATGAATAAAACGTTCTCACGGTTCTTAAATGTCGTTGGAACGTTTTTTTTGTACAATAAATCCAAGAATTGTGCTTCTAAGAATTCAAATTGACCTTCATTTAAAAGTGCTAATTTAGATTGTAATTGCTGTAACAACAATTGAAGTGTATCCTCTAAATTGGAGTCTTTTTGCAAACAGTTTTTAATTGAAGTTGCCTTCCTCGAAAAAACTGGAAAGGATTCTTGATTTACATTCAATCCAATTCCGATAATTGCAGCTTGTATTTTTTTATCTTTCAAGGTGTTTTCAATTAAAATACCCGCTATTTTATCGTTCCCTGTCAGAATGTCGTTGGGCCATTTTATCTGTAAATTTGGAATTCCTAAGAGCTTAAGCACTTCTAAAACAGCAAGACTCACAGCAAAACTAAGGTGCTTTTGCTGTTTTATTTCGAGCCCCAAAAAAGAGACATAAGTGCTGAAAGTCAAGTTTTTACCTCCTTCAGAGCCCCATGAACCTGCTTGTTGTCCTCTCCCTTTTTTTTGCTCTTTTGTAGTAACCGTTGTAAAATTATCTAAGACAGAGGTACGCGCCAAATCTTTTAAAAAAGAATTGGTAGAAT
>TARA_B110000208_G_C11801164_1_pt1 | contig 27001 bp, 28 predicted proteins | sample TARA_B110000208 | Tara Oceans TARA_B110000208 (sample SAMEA4397426) | marine metagenome | biome: Polar Biome; feature: [SRF] surface water layer (ENVO:00010504); material: water (ENVO:00002006), including particulate matter (ENVO:01000060) such as... | depth 5 m
AGCTGACTAAAAAGTCAGTAAAAAGCAGCCCACCTTTAGTATCTCGCGTCCGTGTTTTGGCATAGCCAGCTAGCATGACTGGGTTACCCCAATCAGCCTGAGGCGTTGCTACCAGTTGTTTTATCAATGCGGCTGCATCACGCAAACCAACGTTAAACCCTTGGCCTGCGACTGGGTGCATGGTTTGCGCAGAATTACCGATAACGACCATATGTGGCGTTGCATTGTTTGTTAATTGTGCTTTAACCAGAGGAAAGCTCAGGCGCTTTTGTATGGATAAAAATCGTCCAACTCTATCCCCGAATGCGGCATGTAGTTCTGCTAAAAATGCCGCATCACCTAAGGTTAACAAGCGATCAATACCTGCCTTTTCACCAGTCCATACCAGTGAAAAATCACGGTCGCCATTGGGCAATAAAGCCATTGGCCCTGCCGGTGTAAAACGCTCATACGCAATATTGCCATGCGGCAACTCGCTACTCACTTTACTCACTAGCGCATCATGCCCATAAACTTTCGCATCCCGCTTCAAGCTAGGAATGTTATCTAAACCACGCCCGCCTTCAGCAATCACCAACAACGAACTGGCAAGCGTCATTTCTTCGCCAGCGAATGTAAAGCCAACGGTTGCCATTTGCTCATTTTGACTAATGCTATTGGCTGGCGCTTCATACATCACATACTTTGCATCAAGGCCAGCATCTAAGGCTTGCATCAGTGCACCGTAAGAAACAACATAGCCTAGCGCTGGCAAGTCATGTTCCTCGGCCTGTAACTTGGAGCGGCCGACACTACCACGTTGAGAAACATGGATGGTGTCAATCGCCGTTGCATTAATTGCAACATCAGACCAAACACCCAACTTTTCCAAGATAATTTTAGAGCCATATGAAAGTGCCAGTGCACGCTTGTCTTGGTACGCTGCGCCTTGCTTTCTGGCCTCTAATACTTTCACAGGCAAGCATTGTTGCTGCATCGACAATGCCAATACCAAACCAACAGGGCCACCACCAACAATGACCAATGGCGTATTCTCTTGAAACTTGTTCACCTACTTACTTCCTGCCATCTGCGCTTCAATATCTGCAACTGTTTTGATTGCACCCTTACTTAACACCTCATTGCCTTGCGCTGTAATCAACACATCATCTTCAATCCGAATACCGATATTCCAAAAGGCTTCTGGCACATTGTCTGCTGGCCGTACGTAGCAGCCTGGCTCTACGGTTAACACGTGACCTGCTTCAAGCGCAGCCCAATCGCCTTGTTTATTTTTATAATCACCGACATCATGCACATCCAAACCTAACCAATGTCCGGTACGGTGCATATAAAATTGACGATAGTCGCCATTTTCTAGCACTTGCTCTTTCATCCCTTTACATAAGCCAATATCTACAAACCCTTGCACCAGCACATCCAATGCCGCTTCATGTGGGCTGTTCCAATGATGGTTGGGGGTTGCCACTTCAATCGCCGCCAACTGTGACGCCAGCACGATTTCATATAAGTCTTTTTGTGGGCCACTAAATTTCCCGCTCACAGGGAATGTACGCGTGATGTCGGAAGCATAGCCATCCAGTTCACATCCAGCATCAATCAATAACAAATCACCATCATTCAGCTTAGTATTATTCGCATTGTAATGTAGTGTACAAGCATTGGCTCCACCTGCCACGATACTAGTATAAGCAGGTGCTTGCGCGCCTTTGCGGTAGAACTCATGTAAGAATTCCGCTTCAATTTCATTTTCCATTTTGCCAGGTGCTGTTATTTGCATCGCACGGTTATGTGAAACAGCCGCAATATCAGCAGAACGGCGCATCAAATCAATTTCAAATGGTGTTTTGATCAAGCGTTGTTGGTCAACTAGTTGACGCACATCTCGCACCGCTTCAGGTGCTGATACACCAGTACGCGCTAAATCTTTGACTTGGTTTAGCCACTTAGTGACTTTCACATCCCACACGGCATCAGCGCCCAAGCTATAAAACAACTGTGCTTGATTAGACAGCAGCTTAGGCATCATCTCACCTAGCTGACTAAACGTGTAAACCTCATCAAACCCGAACGTCTCTTTTGCTGCATCCGGCCCATAACGAAAGCCATCCCAAATCTCGCGCTCCATGTCTTTTTCACGGCAGAACAAAATGCTTTTAGGTGCCTCGCCAGCGATTAACACCAGCACTGCTTCAGGCTCTTTAAAACCCGTTAAATAGTAAAAATAACTATCGAAGCGATAAGGAAAATGACTATCACGATTGCGCACCATTTCTGCGGCAGTCGGCACGATGGCAACACCCTTAACCATACTGGCTAATAATTGATAACGCCTTGCGCTAAACTCTTCTATGGAAAAACTCAAATAAAACCTTTAACTTTCGCACTTAATTGCTAAGGACATTTTAGCTTATTTGGTCCTTGATTGCGCATTAGGTTCAAATCGTTTTTTTAAGTGACTTCTTAACTCATTCGGTTTAACCTACTTAATATCGATAAACAGGATAATCACATGCCTAAAAACATCAAAATTTTATAAGTGATTGCATTGCTAGTAGTTGGCTTAACCAGCCTATACATATTCAAGTCAACTGCCCCAGACAAAAGCATGCAGGTGTTTAGTTGTGACTTAGTCAAATCAACACTCAAGGTAAGTGCCGAAGGCGAGGAAATAAGTTTTGCTTATGGGAGCACCAAAATTGTTGGTAGCCGCAAGCGTGGCAACATTGCTTACCATCACGAAATGTTGCCGCATACTGAAGACAAACAACTCAGATTCAATGAAGGCGATAATAGTTATGTTATTTTAATCGCTGACCTTCATCCAATGATGAAGGCAAGGGTGCTGCCGATTACGCTGGGCTATTGATTCTAAAGGATCATCTTTAGAGCCCTCAATAGAGAACGTAATTGAAGGGCTTGATGATGATGAAGTGTTACCAGGCGCCTATCGAGACGAACATGATTGTATTCCTTCTGCTGGTTACGAATGCTCAGAAACCAAGCAAGAATGTGTTCGGCCATTGTTGCAAGAGGAAAATATCAGTCAAATTACTGATGAGGCTTTACACGAAACTGGCTTAATCAAAGCGATTGAAGGTGTCGTATATCCTATACACTCGGTCACCATAGAACTCCCTATAGCACACTTGACGCAAATATTTTCTCTGAATGTAGAAGCTGCCGATATTAACCAAGCCGCCTTAGGTAAGGCAGTTGGTCGGCATGTGTCATTCAATTACACCAGCGAGTTAGTGCCTAACTTAATTGAAATTGAATTGAATTGTAAGCCACTATTTAAACGACAATACGGTTGGTGGCTTAAATAAAGTAACTGGCACTTTGTCGGGTGCTGAATCAGTCACTGCAAGTGACTTACTAGGATTGGTAACGGTCACCGATAATGCAGGAAAGCAAATCAACTTTCCTTACTATGTCGAGCCTATAATGATTCCTGCCAATGGCAAAGAAGTGACCGCTTATTACAAGATGCGTACTGAAAACAACATTTTGAGCATGGGATTACCACCATTATGATTAACGCTATACCGTCTAAAACCGCTGCCTTCCGTTATTGATAACGCTTTTTTTGACGGTGACGGTATACAAGCAAGATCACGATACCAGCCACATTCGGCCACCAAATATACCAGTGCGACCATGCAATACCATCGACACTGAAGTCTGAAATTGGCCAAAAAATTGGCGTGGAAAAATAGGCTTTGGTGTGAAATGGAAAGTCTAAAACGATATGAAAAGGCCAAGCCAACATTGCAAAAGCAACCCCTTTTCTCCAGAGAGCGACCAAAGTAATAATAGGCAATGCAATCACAAAACTATGCCCAACCGCGTAATGTGTAAATAACCATAGTGGCAATGTTTCCAAAGCTGGTTTACCAAATTGCATGGTGCCACCAATCACATTCATCGCCATTAACGCACCAAATGAGATTAAATCCGGCATCGCGCCAAAAAATATGGCCAATAAAGCGTAACGCTTATACCCAAATAAACCATATCCCCATATTGCATGACTAAAGGTATCCACTTATCCCACCCTTAATTGCCTATCAATTTGATGCAAACGCTCAGGCGTTCCAATATCATGCCAAACGCCTTGGTGATGTCCCCCTGTCACCAACCCATCTGCCATGGCCGCCGTTAACAACGGTGCGAGCCTTGCAGCTTTGCCCTGGACAACATTGTCAAACAACGCTGGCGAATACACACCAACACCTGAAAAAGTGAGTTGATTTTCACCAGCAGCTTTCAGCTTGCCAGCCTGAAGCACAAAGTCGCCTTTGGGGTGCTCTGATGGGTTATCCACCATCACAAGGTGCGCTAAATTCGGCTTAGGCAAGGCTGTTATCAAAGCCATATAATCAATATCGCAAAACACATCACCGTTTACGACTAAGAACGAATCAGTTCCTAACAAAGGCAAAGCGTTAGCAATACCGCCGGCCGTTTCCAAGGCTGTACTTTCTGGGCTGTAAGTAATTTGAGCGCCCCACTGCTGACCACCCCCAAGAGTATCTTCCACTTGTTGGCCTAAATAAGCATGGTTAATGACAATCTCTTTAACGCCTGCAGCAACAAGTCGCTCAATATGCCACACAACCAATGCCTTACCGCCGACTTTCAGCAGTGGCTTTGGCGTATCGTCAGTGAGTGTCGCCATGCGTGTTCCTCGCCCTGCCGCTAAAATCATCGCTTTCATTAGAACGTATACCCTGCTTTCTCTTCTTGCCCTTCTAACGTATTCAGCAATTTTAACATTGGGCGTAATTCAAGATAACGGCCGCAAACACGACGTAAATAATCCATCACTAATGGCATATCTTTTAAATAAGCATCCTTCCTATCACGATGCGACAATCTTGCAAAAATGCCAAGCACTTTAATATGACGTTGCGCGCCCATCCATTCAAAGTTTCGATAAAACTCACTAAAGTCACTTGGCACTAACAAGCCAGCTTTACGCGCAGCATCCCAATAACACACAACCCAGTCCATCATATCCGCCTCTTCCCAACTAATATAAGCGTCCTTAAGCAACGAAACCAAGTCATAAGTAATCGGTCCGTAAACCGCATCCTGAAAATCCAAAATCCCTGGATTGTTTTCGCACACCATCAAATTACGGGAGTGATAATCTCGATGCACATAGACTTGCGTTTGACTTAAGATGTTTTGCGTCAATATCGTAAAGGTTTTATCCAGCACACTCTGCTGCGCAGCATCCAAATTAACATTCAAATGTTTTGCAAGATACCATTCGGGGAACAATTGCATCTCTCGCATGAGCAATGCTGCATCGTAAGCGGGCAACACGTTAGGCTTGCTAGCCAATTGCAGATTAATCAGCGCATTCGTGGCATCTCCGTATAGTGGCTGTGCAGTGTCTTTATTCAACTGGGATAAATAAGTGTCATTACCTAAATCACTTAACAGCAAAAAGCCTTGCTCCGTATCTTGTACAATCACTTCAGGCACATGCAAGCCACAGTCCGAAAATAGCTTGGCGATATCAATAAATGATGTGCAGCTTTCCTGTTCTGGTGGCGCATCCATCGCAATTAACGTTTTATCTTGCAATTGCACACGGAAGTAGCGCCTAAAGCTTGCATCTGCAGATGCAACACTGAGTGTAAACGCCTTTTCAGTCAACACAACACCCAGCCATTGTTCTAATTGTCTTTTTCTATCCACAAAACACCTTCTTTAATGTAATATTAACATTTTGTAATGTAGCGAACGTATTACGAAAAAGCTACATTTTTTTGGTAAAAGCATCATTTCAATCATGAGACTTTCATCATTCGCGGAGATAATACTAGATTCAACTCTTTTTTCACTAACAATTATCACTTTAAATTTCATTTGACAACCCACAACACAAACATAAAGCGTTCTCATATAAAACGTTCTAAGCAACTGATTGCTAATGCCGTCACCATCTATTTAATGAGTTACTGTGTTGCTTCACAGGCTGGAACACTGACACGCGTGCTTTTTAAAGTGCCAGAAACAGTCCAGCCCACCGCACTTCCTGGCGCTGTTAAAATTGAAGCCATCAACCTAGCCTTGCATCTGGATAGAAAAATCATTGCTTCCGGTGATGCTGTCATCGCCAGAGGCGACCAAACAATATATGGAGATACAGTAGAATTCAATACTTTTAATGATGAGTTAATAGCAACAGGCAATGTTCGTGTAGAGTTAGCCGATAGTGAAATCAAAGGCTCTGCATTAAACATGCATTTAACAGAGATGATTGGCAGAATAAACAATGCAGATATTACGTTAAAAAAACAAGCCAGTCGAAACGGAGGCAGCAAAGGCCAATCATATAACTCTAACGTTTATGCGCAATCAAAACTACTCAATACACAAACCGCATTGACTGACGACCCCAAGCTATATCAAGACAACTATCGCAACCCTCCCACTGCGGCTGACCAGCATATTGACCCTAAATTCAACTCGTCCAGAGCTGATGCTAAAGCTATATTATTTGAAGGCGCATCTAAAAAGCGTTTGAAAAAAGTACGCTACACCACATGTGAAGCGGGTGTTGATGACTGGTATATTAAAGCCGATGAAATTGAGCTAGACACTTTCACAGAGTCAGGGTCTGCAAAAAATGCTTATATTGAGTTCAAAGGCGTACCATTACTTTATGCTCCTTATATGAATTTCTCTTTAAGCAAAGAGCGAAAATCTGGTTTTCTTGCGCCAACATTTGGCTCGACCAGTCGAAGTGGATTTGAAACATCAATTCCATACTACTGGAATATTGCTCCGAACAAAGATGCAACATTAGGTTTGCGATATTTGAGTCGGCGTGGCGTGCAAATGCGCGGCACTTTCCAATACCTAGACCCGAGCTACTCGGGTACAAGCAGTATTGAATACCTAAACAATGACAGCCTATCTGGCCAACAACGCTACTTTGCCAATCTTAGCCACACACACTCGTTCGACAATGGCTGGTACGGCGGCTATAGTATTGAAAAAGTATCTGATGACGAATACTTCTCGGATATGTCCACCCGTATCATTACCACCAGTCAAGTGAATTTAGGTCAGGGTGGCCGAGTGGATTATATTGGTGATGTATGGAGATTTAACGGCTTAGTGCAAAAATACCAAACACTGGATAAAGTCAGCTATCCATACGAACGACTTCCTCAGTTAACACTAACTGCTGACAAGGAATGGGATAATGTACAAACAAATTTTTATAGTCAATATACCTACTTTGATCGAAACAAAGACGCCCCTGCAGCGGTAACAGGTAACCGCCTAACCGTTTACCCAAGTATTAGCGCCCCGTTTACAACATCATATGGCTTCATCACACCAAAATTTGGCGTGCACTCGACCTACTATGGATTAAATGATAATAACTTTAGCGTTAATGGGCAAAATATTAGTAACAACTCGGCTACTCGCACCTTGCCAATTTTTAGCTTGGATAGCGGTTTGTATTTTGAACGCAATTTAAATGTTGTTGAAAACAGTTACATTCAAACCATAGAGCCTCGTTTGTTTTATGTCAACATTCCCAATAAAAATCAAGACCTGCTACCCGTCTTCGACACAGGTGTTGCTACGTTAAACATGACCACTTTGTTCAGCGAGAACCAATTCACTGGTGGCGATAGAATCAACAACGCCAACCAACTCACTTTAACCATGACATCAAGAATGATCGATAGCAATACAGGTGTTGAACGTTTTTCTACAACCATTGGTCAACGTTTCTACTTTGACGATCAAGAAGTCACTCTGCCAGGATCCTCTATATCTGAAGATAGCTCTTCAGATATTATTGCAGCGATGACAGCACGTCTTAATAACAAATGGAACCTAGATGCTTTTTGGCAATACAACACTGATAAAAGCGGCATGGTAAGGACAAATTTACTGGCCCGTTACAACCCAGAACCTGGCAAGTTGATTAATGCTGGCTATCGCTATACAGAAGCATTTTTAGAGCAAATAAATGCATCAGGACAATGGCCATTAGGGCGCGGATGGTATGGCGTTGGTCGACTCAATTACTCAATTCGTGATAAAACACTCATTGAAAGCTTAGCAGGACTAGAATATGATGCAAGCTGCTGGCAAGCAAGGGCAGTGATGCAACGCGTAGAAACAGCAACAGCAGATGCCAACTATGGCTTCTTCTTCCAACTTGAATTAGGTGGGCTCACTTCTATTGGCTCTAACCCATTAAACTTACTAAGACGTGACATTCCTGGATACTTAAGCTCCAGCGAACTTCCAGACATCTATAGGCAACAAAACTACAAATGATGAAACTATTCAGCACAACAACCCCATTAGCGAAACTTCTTATTACCATTGGCTTGCCGATGGCAAGCGGCTTATTTTCATACAATGCCTTCGCCCTTAATGACATCGTCAAATTAGACCGCATTGTCGCGATCGTGGATAAAGATGCTATTACTGAGCAAGAGTTGGTTAATAAAGTGTTGTCCGTTTCTAGCCAACTTGAAAAAAAAGGCACGCAACTACCACCAGAACGCGTGCTTCAAAAACAAATTCTAGAAAGGCTTATCATTGATAGTATACAGCTACAATTAGCTAAAGAAAATGGTATCAAAGTCAATGATACGCAGCTAGATAAAACAATCGTGCGTATTGCAGATCAAAATCAGCTTAGCCTAGAAGCGTTTAAAGCGGCACTGGAGAGTGATGGCATTGCTTACCACCAATTCCGTGAAGACATGCGTGATGAAATCACCATTGCCAGACTCAAGGAGTCAAAAGTCAGTAGGCTCGCCAATGTGAGTGAAGGCGAAGTTGACAATTACTTAACCACGCAAGAAAACAGCGCCGGCGGGCAACTAGAAGAGTTTGAACTTGCTCACATTCTTATTCGAACGCCAGAAGAAAGCACACCAGACGATTTAGAGAAGGCGCGTGTTAAAGTAGAGGAAGTGTTAAACCTACTGAACAAAAGAGAACCTTTTGAACAGGTTTCTGCCAGCTTTTCAGATGCGCAAAATGCACTTGAAGGTGGCAATATGGGCTGGCGAAATAGCAGCCAAATTCCACCAGCATTTCTAAATCTGTTGAAAGACTTAACGGTTGGTGAGATTTCAAAACCTATACGAAGCCCTAACGGCTTTCATATCGTTAAAATAATCAACAAACGAAGTGCTGACTCAACATTGATAGTAGAACAAACGAATACACGTCACATTTTAATGAAGCTGAATGAGGTCGTTTCCGAGCAAGAAGCAAAACAAAAAATGGATGCGCTTAAAGAGCGTTTAGATAATGGTGAAGACTTTGCTGAGTTGGCACGCCAATACTCTGAAGATGGTTCTGCAAACGAGGGCGGCACCCTCGGCTGGGTTAACCCAGGAGACACAGTACCTGAATTTGAGAAAGCCATGAACAACCTTGCGCCAAAAGAGATCAGCGAGCCTACCCGCACTCCTTTTGGCTGGCATATTATTCAAGTTATGGAGCGCCGCAAACAAGACATGACCGACCAAGCTGCTCGCATTAAAGCGCGTAGAGAGATTCACGTGCGTAAAACAGAAGAGGCCTATGAAGATTGGCTACATGAAATCCGCGACCGTGCTTTTGTTGAGCTACGACTTGAAGATAGTTTTTAAGTAAGAATTTGTTAAACTGTATCTTGAATTAAACCACATTTTGAAAAAAGTCACACCACGCATTGCCATTACTTCCGGCGAGCCTGCGGGCATAGGCCCTGATCTATGCTTAATGTTGGCGCAGCAAAATATTGATGCTGACATTATTATTATCGGCGATAAAGATGCACTAGCGGCTAGAGCAAAACAGCTTAATATTGATATCAATTTATTACCATATGATCCAAAAAACACACAGCGCAACCAATCAATATCGGTCTTGCATTTACCAACCACAGAAAAAGTTATTGCTGGCAACCTGAATGTCAATAATAGCCAATATGTATTAAACACCCTGAATACTGCCATCGTTGGTTGTCAGAACAACGATTTTGATGCCATTGTGACTGCACCGGTTCACAAAGGTATCATTAACGAAGCCGATATTGACTTCACTGGCCACACCGAATACTTAGCTGATAGAACCAATACACAACAGGTGGTCATGATGTTAGTAGGTGGCGGCCTGCGCGTAGCACTTGCCACCACACACCTGCCTTTATCGAAGGTGGCTAAAGCCATTACTAAAAAATCATTAGAAAAAACCATTCGTATCTTACATGCCGATTTGATAGGCAAGTTCAACATCAAGAATCCACGCATTCTGATTGCAGGGCTAAACCCACACGCTGGAGAAGATGGTTACTTAGGTGGTGAAGAAATCACAACCATTAATCCTGTACTGGTGTCTTTACGCAAAGAAGGCATGGAGCTCATTGGCGCCCTTCCCGCTGATACTTTATTCACTGAGCATCATTTAAAAAATGCAGATGCAGTATTAGCGATGTACCACGACCAAGGCTTACCTGTGCTCAAGCATGCAAGCTTTGGCAAGGGCATCAACATCACATTAGGCTTACCTATCATTCGCACTTCGGTCGATCATGGCACTGCGCTCGATTTAGCTGGCACAGGTAACATCAACATCGGCAGCATGTTAGCCGCCGCCGACCTGGCGATTAAATTAGCTAACAACAAAATAAGTACGAAATGAAACACCAAGCAAAAAAAAGATTCGGGCAAAACTTCCTGACTGATCAAGGCATTATTAACAGCCTAGTAGATGCCATCGCCCCCCAAGAAGGACAAACACTGATTGAAATTGGTCCCGGACTCGGCGCACTGACAAAACCATTGCTAGGTCACGTAACAGAACTACACGTGGTAGAAATTGATCGAGATATCGTCAGTTGGATGAATGTTGAATACAAAATGCCTTCGTATGAAAAGAACAACCTGATCATCCACAATGTTGATGGGCTGAAATTCGATTTTTCTGAGCTAGGCGAACAACTTCGTATTACAGGCAATTTGCCTTATAACATTTCAACGCCAATTCTTTTCCACTTACTTAAGAACTTATCCAGCATACAAGACATGCACTTTATGCTGCAAAAAGAAGTGGTTGAGCGCATGGTTGCCGAGCCCTCAACATCTGCTTATGGTCGACTTAGTGTGATGTTGCAATATTATTTGCACATGGAATATCTCATCACCGTTCCGCCAGAAGCGTTCAATCCAGCACCAAAAGTAGAATCTGCTTTTGTACGTTGTATTCCGCATGCAAAGCTACCTTTTGTCGCAAAAGATACCGACTTACTGTCAAAAGTAGTTTTAGCCGCTTTTTCACAGCGCCGTAAAACCATTCGCAACACGCTAAAGCCCTTTTTAAATGATGATGATTTTAACCAACTAGACATTGATGCTCAGCAAAGAGCAGAAAACTTAAGCGTTGCCGACTTTGTCGCCATCACTAACTATCTCTAACGTAGACTGCTATAATTTCAGTTGAATAATTAAACCTTCTTGACTAAATACTCTTTAGAAAGCACAGCATGAGAATTATTTTATTAGGTGCGCCTGGCGCAGGCAAAGGCACACAAGCCACTTTCATCAAAGAACACTTTGATATCCCACAAATATCAACTGGCGACATGCTGCGTGCCGCAGTGAAAGCGGGCACACCGCTAGGGCTAGAGGCAAAAAGCTTCATGGATAGCGGCGGTCTGGTACCAGATGCTGTCATTATCGGTCTTGTGACTGAGCGCATTAAAGAAGTTGATTGCAAAAATGGCTTCTTGTTCGACGGCTTCCCACGCACTATTCCACAAGCGGATGCCATGAAAAATGCTAGTGTTGACATTGATTATGTGGTCGAAATTGACGTGCCAGATAGCGCTATCGTAGAGCGCATGAGTGGTCGCCGTAGTCATGCACCAAGTGGACGTACTTACCACGTGACATTTAACCCACCAAAAGTAGCGGGTAAAGATGATGTCACTGGTGAAGACTTAGTCCAGCGTGTTGACGACCAAGAAGAAACGGTCAAAAAACGTCTTGACGTCTATCACGATCAAACCAAACCACTCATTGACTATTATGTGAACTGGGCAAGCAGCGGTGAAGAAAAATCACCCAAGCATGTCAAAGTGGATGGCATGGGCGACATGAATAACATTTGCGACAGTATTTTTGCTGCGCTTGCATAAGCAATTCATCTCCCTGTATAAATAAACCTTATTAAATAAAAGGCTTTGTTGATACAGGAATTAACTAATGAGCGAAAATAAAATACTGGGTAGTGAGAGCCTAGCGCATGGCTTTCCCATTATTCGCACCATTAAACCTCGCGACATCATCGATTGGTTAAAACATAGCTTAGCGGACTTACGTCAAGCCAAGTTTGCCAGTCTATTCTATGGGTTGGTTTTTGCCTCTGCTGGCATCATGATGAATGCCGCCCTATTTGAAGCCAGCTGGCTTTTACCATCACTGTCTACAGGCTTTCTGCTACTAGGCCCATTCCTAGCCATGGGGCTTTACGACTTAAGCCGCAGTATGGAGCGGGAAGAAAAACCAACGCTTATCCCCAGCTTAACGGCATGGCGTACTAACCTCATGAATGTGGGCATCTTTGCTGGCATCCTTGTTGTACTTTTATTGATTTGGGCACGTGCATCATTGGTCATTTTTGCCTTGTTTTTCCAAGGTGGGCTCCCTACTTTTTTAGAAATGGTTAAAGCAGCGATTGCTTTCGAATAACCTATTTTCGCCGCTGTTTACTTTGCGGTCGGTGGCTTTTTCGCTGCTTTTGTCTATGCCGTCAGCGTCATTACTATTCCACTCATGGCCGACCGACAAACAGATGCGGCCATTGCCAGGCTACTCGCTGTCACAAGAAACTTTTTCCCAATGTTGCTATGGGCTTTCACGATTGTACTATTGGTTGCGATTGGCTTTGCCACACACTTTGTTGGGCTCATCATCACCATGCCAATTATTAGGCACGCTAGTTGGCATGCTTACCGCAACTTAGTCGCACCGGTTTAAAATCAAGTCGATTAAGATTTTGAGCGCTTGCTATTAGCAATGTTAAAGGGGTGGCCTTGAAGTATAATATCGCTTTTACTAAAAACGCTCTCACATCACCATGCAACAGCAATATCCTTTCAAAGAAATCGAACAAAACGCCCAACAACATTGGAATGAACAGGAGTCGTTTAAAGCGAATGCTGATAGCGACAAGCCAAAGTATTACTGCCTTTCCATGTTCCCCTACCCTAGCGGCAAACTGCATATGGGTCACGTGCGTAACTACACGATTGGTGATGTCCTAAGCCGTTATCACCATATGAAAGGGTTTAATGTATTGCAACCGATGGGTTGGGATGCGTTTGGCTTACCTGCTGAGAATGCAGCGATTAAAAACAGCGTGCCGCCTGCCAAATGGACGTATGAAAACATTGACTACATGCGTACGCAACTTAAGTCACTAGGCTTCGGCATTGATTGGTCACGTGAGTTTGCGACTTGTCAGCCTGAGTATTACAAATGGAACCAGTGGCTGTTCTTACGCATGCTAGAAAAAGGCATCGCTTATAAAAAAACACAAACTGTAAACTGGGATCCTGTTGACCAAACAGTCCTAGCAAACGAACAAGTCATTGACGGCAAAGGCTGGCGCACAGGCGCGCCAGTAGAAAAACGTGAAATTCCTGGCTACTACCTCAATATCACCAGCTATGCTGAGCAATTACTTTGTGATTTAGACCAACTCACAGGCTGGCCTGAGCGCGTTAAAACCATGCAAGCCAATTGGATTGGTAAAAGTATTGGTGTTCGCTTTGCCTTTACGCACGATATTAAAGACGAGAATGATGCTCTGATTGATAATGGAAAAATGTGGGTATTTACCACCCGTGCTGACACCATTATGGGAGTGACGTTCTGCGCGGTCGCGCCAGAGCACCCACTGGCCACACTCGCTGCAAAAAACAAACCCAAACTCACTGCTTTTATTGAAAAATGTAAAACAGGCTCTATGTCAGAAGCCGATATGGCAACCATGGAAAAAGAAGGCATGGATACTGGCCTAACGGTCACACACCCACTCACTGGTGAACAAGTGCCAGTATGGGTTGGTAATTACGTGCTGATGACGTATGGCGATGGTGCTGTCATGGCCGTACCTGCACATGATGAACGTGACTTTGGTTTTGCTAAAAAATATGACTTAGCCATTAAACAAGTGATTGCGGCTGATGATACTGAATTCTCAGATGCAGCTTGGCAAGCATGGTATGGCGAAAAAGCAAAAGCCACCTGTATCCACTCAGGCAAATACGATGGCTTAGCTTACAAAGCGGCTGTTGATGCCATTGCTGCTGATTTAACCGCAAAAGACTTGGGCGAAAAACAAACCAACTGGCGTTTACGCGACTGGGGTGTTTCACGCCAACGTTTCTGGGGCTGCCCTATTCCTATCATTCATTGTGACGACTGTGGCGATGTGCCAGTGCCTGATGATCAATTACCAGTTAAGTTACCAGAAGACTGTGTGCCAGACGGTTCAGGCAATCCACTTAAAACACTGGACAGCTTTATCAATTGTGCATGCCCTAGCTGTGGCAAACCAGCGAAACGTGAAACCGATACCATGGATACCTTTGTGGACTCTAGCTGGTATTACGCACGTTATGCTAGTGGACATGATGATAACGCCATGGTCAATGCTGAAACCAATCACTGGATGCAAGTCGATCAATATATCGGCGGTATTGAGCACGCCATTCTGCATTTACTTTACTCACGATTCTGGAGCAAAGTGATGCGTGACTTAGGCTTGGTCGATTACGACGAGCCATTTGCGAACCTATTAACGCAAGGTATGGTGCTAAACCATATCTTCTCTCGTCGCACGGATAAAGGCGGCATTGAATACTACGCACCTGATGAAGTTGAACTCATCCATGATGAACAAGGCAAAACTACTGGTGCAACTTTATTCGCTGATGGCAAGCCTGTTGATTTCCAAGGCATGGGTACCATGTCGAAATCAAAACGTAATGGTGTTGACCCTCAGTCGCTGATTGAGCAATACGGTGCAGATACCGCCCGTTTCTTTATGATGTTTGCTGCACCTCCAGAACAAACCTTAGAGTGGTCTGATAGTGCAGTTGAAGGCTCTCATCGTTACTTAAAACGCGTATGGAACTTTGGTTACGCACTTTCAACAGAAGCCAAAACTGGAGTGTCAACGAAACTCAGCAGCAAGTTAGCTGAAGCAAGACGCGAGATTCACTTAGGCTTGAAACAAGCCAGCTACGATTTAGAGCGCCAGCAGTTTAATACCGTTGCCTCTGGCGGCATGAAGCTATTAAACACTTTAGAAAAAATGCAAAAAGAAGCAGAAGAGAACTGGCAAAGTGTTGCCCACGAAGGCTTCTCTATTCTGTTGCGTTTACTCTCGCCATTAGCGCCACATATTGCACAAACATTATGGAATGAACTTGGCTATGGCGATGACATTCTTAATGCTAGCTGGCCTGAAGCACTAGCCTCTGCTATGGTGCAGGATGAAGTCAAACTCATGATTCAAGTGAATGGTAAATTACGTGGTGACCTTGTTGTGTCACCAGACACCAGCAAAGCAGAAATCGAAGCATTAGTCGTGACACAAGAATGCGTCACGAAATTCTTGGTAGATGGCAAAAGTGTGCGTAAAATCATTGTTGTACCCAAAAAACTCATTAATGTCGTGATTGGATAAACCTTGCGGTCAATAACTCATTTCTGCTTCATATCGCTCATCGTAGTTGGTTTAACCGCTTGCGGCTTTCATTTGCGTGGACCAAGTGATATCCCGTTCGAATCCATTTTCATTAGCGGCAATACATTGATCATTTCTAAAGACCTTAAAAAATCTTTAAAAGCCAGTGATATTAAATTATTGCCATCTGCTGAAGGTGCTGAACTACAGCTTGAGTTAATCGGAGAAGAAAATGAGAAACGCATTCTATCGTTAGCGGGCACTGGTACTGTTAACGAATACGAACTGTTCTACCGCGTACATTACCGAACAAAACTATTAGGCCAAGCGACATGGAGCCAAGTTAACACCATTGAATCAAGAAGAGATTACACCTTTGACAATGCTAACCTTTTAGCAAAAAATACAGAAGAGTTAAAATTAAATCAAGGCATGGAAAAAGATGTCACTATTGGTGTGATGCGTAGACTGTCTGTTTTAAAAGGCCGTACGCAATAATACGATTTAAATAATTAGAGTGTGATCAGACAAACCCCATGCAGTTAGCTCAAGCGCAACTACAGCAACACTTAAACAAAACTCTATCACCTATTTACGTATTAATGGGCGACGAACCTTTAGGGCAAAGTGAATGTTTAGATGCCATTAGGCAAGCTGCCAGAAAAGATGGTGCAGAAGAGCGCACTAACTTTATTATCGAGCGTAATTTCAACTGGCAATCCATTCAACAGTTCGGGCAAGCTTTATCGCTTTTCGCATCCAAACGCATGTTAGAAATTTCAATTCCCAATGGTAAACCCGGTGTTGAGGGTGGTAAAGCGCTAGCAGCGCTAGCCGAGAACATCATACCTGATACCACCACGATCATTATTCTACCGACCTTAGCGCGCGAAGTGAAGAAAAGCATTTGGTTTAGCAAACTACAAAGTGCGGCAACCGTCATCGAGCTAAATGATATTGCACCTACACAGTTACCGCAGTGGATAGCAAAGCGGTTAGCGCAACAAAACCAAAGTGCAGATAACGCCTCATTGGAGTTCATGGCACATCAAGTCGAGGGCAATTTACTCGCTGCCCACCAAGAAATTCAAAAGCTAGGCTTACTCTACCCTGAAGGTGAAATCAGCGCTGAAGACATTCAAGCTGGCGTGCTGAATGTATCACGTTATGATGCGTTCAAACTTGGTGAGGCCGTCTTAGCGGGCAACCCAGAACGCACTTCTCGCATCCTGCAAGGTTTGCAAGATGAAGGTGAACAGCCAGTGGCTGTGATGAATCCATTAATCTGGGTATTACGCCCTTTGGTGCGCGTCAAACGAGCGCAAGCCAATGGGGAAAGTATCAATAGCGCGATGACCAGTGCGCGTATTTATGGTAACCGGCAACAGCAAACCAAAGACGCATTATCACGTTTAAGTTTGCCGCAATTGGAAGCCGCCTTACAAAAGCTATGTGATATTGATAGAATCGCTAAAGGCATTATGGTTGGTGATGCATGGCTAGAACTTTCAAGGCTCTGTTTTGGACTCGCTAGAATACGCAGCAGACGTTAACTCGCCTTATTAAACAAGCATGTTAAATAGATAAAGAAAACAAACGATATGACAGACCTAAACGTTAAAGACTATATGGATGCACTCGGCAAGAGTGCCAGACAAGCATCACGCCACATTGCGAATGCAGACTCCAATGCCAAGAATCAAGCACTCACGTTCATTGCTCATGCGATACTTCGTGAGAAAGCGGCCTTAATTGAAGCAAATGGTAAAGACCTAGCAGCAGCAAAAGAAAACGGCTTAGAAAGCGCCTTATTAGATCGCTTAACGCTAACAGAGAAAACCGTCGGCAGCATGGCACAAGGCTTAATCCAAATTGCCGGCTTGGCTGACCCTATCGGTCAAATGAATGACTTCAAATATATGCCAAGCGGCATTCAAGTCGGTCAAATGCGCGTACCTTTAGGCGTTATCGGCATTATTTACGAAGCCCGTCCAAACGTGACGGCAGATGCCGCTGGCTTATGCATTAAATCAGGTAATGCTGTGATTCTTCGTGGTGGTTCAGAAGCGATTCACTGTAACCAGGCATTAGCCAAATTGGTGCATGAAGGTTTAGAAAAAGCAGGCCTACCAAAAGAAGTCGTGCAAGTGGTTGAAACCACTGACCGTGCTGCGGTAGGCGAACTAATCACTATGAAAGACTATGTCGACGTCATTGTGCCACGTGGCGGTAAAGGCCTCATCGAACGCATCTCAAATGATGCGCGCATCCCAGTGATTAAACATTTAGACGGCAACTGCCATGTCTATGTCGATCAAGATGCCGATCTTGATAAAGCACTAGCCATTGTAGAGAACAGCAAAACACAACGTTTAGGCACGTGTAACACGGCTGAGTCTTTACTCATTGATAGTGTGATTGCACAAAATGTCTTGCCACAAATTGCAGCAAGGCTCTTGGGAAAAGGCGTCGAGATTCGCGGCTGTGCTGAAACCTGCAAAACCATCAAAGAAGCTAAACCAGCGACCGATGAAGATTATTACACTGAGTATTTAGACAGCATTATTTCTTGTAAAGTTGTCGATGGCATCGATGCTGCGATTGCCCACATCAATGAGCACTCATCACAACATACCGAAAGCATCGTCACCGAGAACTATACGATTGCACGTCAGTTCTTACGTCAAGTGGATTCTAGTAGTGTAATGGTCAATGCCTCAACACGCTTTGCCGATGGTTTTGAATATGGCTTAGGTGCTGAAATCGGCATCTCTACAGATAAGCTACATGCGCGAGGCCCTGTTGGTTTAAACGGTTTAACTTCATTGAAATACATCGTGTTCGGCGATGGCCACATCAGAACCTAATCCAGCATCAATATGCGTCTAGTTGGCATTTTTGGTGGTACGTTTAACCCCATTCATTTTGGTCATCTACGCATGGCACAAGAACTGGCTAGCATACTAGCGATGGATGAAGTGAAGTTTATTCCATCGGCTAATCCTCCGCATAAAGATAATGTCATGGTCTCCGCAGAACACCGCTCTGCTATGGTGAAACTAGCCATTGCTGACAATCCGTTATTCTCACTTGATGAACTAGAGCTCAATAGAGAAGGACCTTCTTATACCATTGATACGCTGGTTAGTTTGCGCGAATCATTAGGCCAAGACACTTCGCTTTGCTTGATGATGGGTAGTGATGCGTTTGTTAATCTGAACACTTGGTGTCGTTGGCAGGAGTTGCTGGATTATGCGCATATTGTGTTGGTGCAGCGACCTAGCGCTCAGCCGCAGGAAGCGTTTCCTACTGAGGTTAAGGCGTTATTACGGGATCATTATACGGATCAGCATGCGGACTTAGCTAATGAGAATTCGGGGGGGATTATCATGCAGTCGATTACGGGGCAGGATATTAGTGCTACGGGGGTTCGGGGGATGTTTGGGTGTGGGGAGTCGGTGCGGTATTTGGTTCATGATGAGGTGGGTTCATATGTTCAACAACATCATTTATATCGTCAATAAAGAATAATAGAAAATGGGAATATATATGTACGAAGATGACCCAATAAAAACCACGAAAGACGAGTTGTTTATAGATACTGAAATAATTAAAGCAGCTGGTGATGACCCGAAAGTCAAAGGGGCTGCTGGAAACCTGGGTGAAAAAGCAGTCACCCTTACAAAAACAATAAACAATATAATCTTACCGCTAGCGGCTGTAAACTTCGCATTTGATAAAGCGCGCGTATATTTTTCTAAAGATTTTCAGTAAGAAATTTCTAAAAAGGCTGAAAGTAATCCACCTAAACATCTTGCTGTGCCTAAAGCATCTATTGCTGGGCCAACTCTACAAGGGCTTGCATTTACACACAAAGAGATAAACCTTAAAGAAGTGTTTCTGAATCTTCTGGCAACATCGATGGATAATCGTAAAGCTAACGTTGCACACCCTGCATTTGTAGAAATCGTTAAACAACTTAACTCAGAAGAAGCAGGCTTAGTAAGGGGTATTCTTCAATCACAAGTGCCTATGCCTATTGTTGAAATTTATATTAAACAAAATATCAACACGATGAAAACTCTAAACTCCTACACTTACTTAACCTAAAAGATATAGAAACAGCAGCCTTTGTTGAGAATTAAAACCAGCCTGCAATGGTGGATAATTGGATTACGTTAGATTTAGTTACAGTAGATTATGGAAGGTACTTAGCTGATAAACAACATTATTAATGGGTAGAGAAAATGCCAGAATACGTGAATCTTTGTGAAAAATTAAATGATGAACATAGAAAAATTGGAGTGCGGAGCGGAGTCATTTACAGTGCGGAATTAGGCAAAAAATTTGCAGCGGCGACTGAGCCGCTCTAACGCCTCACACCTTTCTCATTTGAACGGAAGTCGCAAACCGCGCATGTCGGGTTAACGCTACGTTATCCGCAGTATGCAACATATACCAACCATTCCCCAAGTCGCTTTCGCGCGACAGCGACTTGAGGAGTAGTGAGTAAAAGTTACATGCATTGGAGAATGTTACAGACCACCCTCATCCTCAGGGGAAGACCCCCTTACCTAAGCGTTATTAACCCATTCAGACTCAAACAACGGTGCCAAATCCAACTGCTCTGTAATCGTCCGAACATTCTCTTCCCTAAATTCCATCTCAGGATCAACATGATTCGCCACCCAACCATGCAATGTCAAACCACGTGCTTTAATCGATTCCACGCTCAACAAACTATGATTAATACAACCCAAGCGCATGCCGACTACCAATACCACAGGAATCGCCAAGGCTTGCGCTAAGTCCGCTAGCCCGACTCTGCTATTCAACGGTACTAAAAAGCCACCAGCGCCCTCAACAACAACCACATCGGCCATGGTAGTCAGTTGTTGATACGCGGCTAATATCGTCTCCAGCTCAATCACAGCCCCTGCTTTTTCGGCTGCCAAATGTGGTGCGATATATTCTTTAAAGCAATAAGGATTGACCAACTCAGCTGGCGCATCAACATTACTCGCAGCTGTCAGCTTTTGTACATCTTCATTAAACCATTCACTATCAACCAATTCACACCCTGCGGCCACTGGTTTCATGCCAACTACTTTCAAGCCTTGGGCGACATATTGCTGAATGATTTGGCAGGCGACATGGGTTTTACCTACATCGGTATCGGTGCCTGTAATGAAGAGTGCTTTTTGCATAATAAGATTTAGAGGCTCTAGCTTCTTGGCCTAAAACTAATTGGTGAAACGCCCTCACCTAAACCATGTTCATCTTGTTTGGCTTCTGGTGTCCAAGCATGGCCGTAAACCACTTCGAATGTGGCAGGCAATTTACCGTCAAGTCGGAACTGTTCGTATTGTTCAGCGAGGTTATTTAAAAAGCCTCTACCTGATAAGCCACGACTTCGACCTTGTGTAGCATTATTCGCGCCTATGGACTTTAAATCTTGCATCACGCCGCGCACATTATCATAGGTCAAAGTGTAGCGCTCAACGTCCAATACGGGGGCATTGAAGCCATTACGAGTTAAGGCATCACCAATGTCATGCATATCGATAAAGCGGCTCACATGCGTCTTCCCGTTACTACTGGCGGCGCGTAGTTCTTTTAATGTATCAGGGCCAAAGGTACTGAAGATAAATAAGCTATTGGGTTTTAATAATCGTGAAATTTCCGTGAAACTTTTATCTAGATCATTGCACCACTGTATAGCCAAATTCGACCACACTACATCCATGCTGTTATCTGCAATGGGGAGGTTTTCAATATCAGCGCAAATTAAACGTTTTTGACGCAACAGTTTATTAATGAAAGATTGTTGAGCATGGGTTTTTTCTAACATGCCCATGGCTAAATCTAAGGAAAAGACTTGCGCCGTTTTAAATCGCTTTTGTAGTTGAAAGCTGCCATGGCCAGTGCCACAACCTGCGTCTAATATTTTCTTTGGCGAGACGTTGATTAAGTCTAAGCGATCAAACATTTCATCGCGGACTAGTTTTTGCAATATAGCAGCAGCATCATACGTTTTTGCAGCACGGTCGAAAGAAGCACGCACGCGTGCTTTATCCATATGATACTCATCATCAATTACGTCATCCATGATGTCTGCCATTTCACGCTTGGATCAGGCTCTAAAAACTGATCAAGCGCCTCAACAAACTGTTCACTATGCGATAAAAATGGTGCGTGTCCTGCACCAGCGATCACGCGCAAAACACTTTTTGACATATGCTGCATCATCCAGTGTGCCGCTTGTACTGGCGCTAGCGTATCTCTATCGCCATGAATCAATAGTGTCGGCTTACGGATATTGATGCTTTCTGCACGCAAATCAGCCTCTAATAAAATATGTAGAGCATCTTTCAACGTTTTTTCTGTTGGCGCAGGCTTTGCATCAAAACTATTACGTAATTGCTTAATGGTATCTCTTGCATCTTTTGCTTTCATGCATTGCAACGTCAGAAATTTGATAATCGTTTTCTTATAGTCTTCATCTAAACTTTGAGAAAAATCGGTAAAGTAATCGCGTTGGATACCCGCATCCCAACCTGGCATTTTCGTAATAGCAGGCTTATTTACAAAACAAGGTGTAGAGCCGACTAAAACCAGTTTTTTAACACGATCTGGTTGATTAGTAGCAAGGCTTTGCGCAACCAGGCCGCCGAGTGACCAGCCTAAAATATCGGAAACGCCAGGAATCACTTCTGCGACTTCTTCCGCTAAGCGATATAAATGGTAAGGCTCGACGCTACGGCTTTGACCCATGCCAGGCAAGTCGACGAGGTAGAGCATATATTTTTTTGATAATCGTTTAACTAATGGTTGCCATACACCACTGTGCATACCCCAACCATGAATCATGACCAACGGATGGCCTTGACCGACTACATCTACATGACACGACATGCTAATTCTCTTTCTGCTTCATTAATCACCTGCGCTAATTTTATAACATCTGCTTCTGAATGCGCAGCCGATAATGAAATACGTAACCTTGCTGTGTTTTTTGGTACTGTTGGTGGGCGGATGGCAGGTACTAGAATGCCTTTTGCCTGCAAGTATTCACTCAACTGAAGCGCAGCTTGGTTACTACCAACTAACAATGGTTGCACAGATGTTTCTGATGGCATTAATTGCCACGTGTTTAGATCCAAATACTTTTTTAATGTTGCAATCGAATGTTGCAACCGTTTTCGTAACGCATCACCTTGTTCAATTAATGTAACAGATGCAGATAATGTCGCTGACAATGCAGGTGGCGCGGGGGTGCTATAAACATAGCTTTTTGCAGCTTGAATTAAGTAATCAACCACCACTTGCTCACCTGCTATAAATGCACCTGCAATGCCTGCCGCTTTACTTAAGGTTGCCATCATAATGATGCGAGGTGATTTTAATTGCAGATGATTCAATGAGCCTTGCCCATGCTCACCCAAAATACCAAAACCATGTGCATCATCAACATACAAATAAGCATCATATTGTTCACATAAGGCTAAATACGCTTTTAGTGGTGCAAGGTCGCCATCCATACTAAACACGGCATCTGCTGCGATGAGCTTACGCCTCGCTTTGCTGGCTTTAAGTAATTTTTCTAAGGCTTCAGTATCATTATGTGGAAAGCGATGAAAATCAGCTAAGGAATAATAACTGCCATCATTCAAACAAGCGTGATTTAACTTATCTGCAAAAATCGCATCACCACGTCCAGCTAAAGCGCCTAAAGCGCCAATGTTAGCCATATAGCCCGTTGAAAAAAGCAATGCCGCTGGCATGTTTACGAACTGCGCCAATTGTTTTTCTAAATCATCATGGTAGCGGTGATGCCCCGTAATTAAATTAGAAGCGCCACTGCCTACGCCTGCTTTGTCTGTAGCTTCTTGCATGGTGGCAATCAGCGTAGGATGGTTAGCCAAGCCTAAATAATCATTACTACAAAATGATAAAAACTGCTGGCTATTCGTTTCGATATGCTCAGCTTGTGGCGAATCTAACAGACGCCGCTGACGTAACAAACCATCAGCTTGGCGTTGATCTAAGGCCTTTTGTAAATCGGCTAGCATTTAAATACTGTGAAGACCCAGTTTTGCAAATAATGCTTTATCTGTTTCCGCATCTGGATTACCTGTTGTGAGTAGCTTTTCACCATAGAAAATACTATTGGCACCTGCCATAAAGCACATCGCTTGAATGCCTTCATGCATGCTTTGGCGGCCTGCAGATAAGCGCACAAAACTCTTTGGCATGGTGATACGTGCTGCAGCAATCGTACGTACAAATTCAAATAGATCGAGTTCATCTGTACCATGCATTGGCGTACCCTCTACTTGCGTCAACAAGTTAATCGGTACACTCTCTGGTGGTCGTTCCATATTGGCAAATTGCGCCAATAAACCAGCACGCTGTTTACGTGTTTCACCCATGCCGATAATACCTCCACTACACACATTAATATCAGCCTCACGGACACTGTCTAAAGTGTCCAAGCGGTCTTCATAAGTGCGCGTACTAATGACATCTTCGTAAAACTCTGGTGCAGTATCCAAGTTATGGTTGTAATAATCCAAACCAGCATCTTTTAGCTGTTCTGCCATGCCTTCTTTTAGCATACCCAAAGTGGCGCAGGTTTCTAAACCCATCGCTTTTACTTCAGCAACCATTTTCAGAACCGGCTCTAAATCGCGCTGTTTTGGGCTACGCCATGCTGCACCCATACAAAAGCGACTAGCGCCGCTGTCTTTTGCAGCTTGCGCCGCCTTCAGCACCTCATCAATTGGCATCAACGGTTCACTACCCACTTCGGTATTGTAACGCGCAGCCTGGGGGCAATAACCACAATCCTCACTACAGCCACCTGTTTTAATTGATAGCAAGGTGCTTACTTGTACCGCATTAGGGTCGAAGTTTTCACGATGCACAGTTTGAGCTTTAAACATCAAATCGTTTAAAGGCATTTCATATAAAGCAGCAATATCATCTACAGTCCAGCGCTGGACAGTTTTTCTTTCAACCTTATTTTCAACTGCCGTTGTATTCAGTTTTAACTCATCTACATTTATAATAGTTTCTTGTGTGCTGGTTTGATTTTTCTCAAGCATATCGTGCCTTTATTGATGATTTTCATGATACTAATCAATAAATTAACCGTTGTAAAGAATAATCAATAACAATGATAAACAACTGGTTAAGAATTAATCAAAAGTTAAATTTAAGTCGCTTTCTGCGCTTTCCTTTTAAACAAAATTGTTTAATGTGTGCCGCATCAACTAGCGAAATCAGCTTGTGTGAGCGTTGTATTGACAGCCTCAATCTCGCACCCAGCCCCAGCTGCCCTCAGTGTAGATTAACAACGCAAGGTGAGCATTGCGGTCAATGTCTAAAATCTACACCAGCTTACGACACAACAAAGCACTGTTTTCTTACACTTTTTCAACCAGTGCCATTTTGCAACATTACAAATACAACAACGCGCCATTCTTAAGCCAAACTTTTGGTGCCTTATTCTCTGAGCAACTAGCAACCATCAATCAGTATAAAGACTTAGACCTCATCATCGCCATGCCTTTGCATTCAGATAGAATAAAAGAGCGTGGCTTTAATCAATCATTAGAAATAGCTAAAACAATGGAGAAACAACTGAGCATTCCTTTAGACAAACCAAGCTGCATGGGAATAAAAAAACACCTCACCACAAGTGAGCTTACCATTGAAGGCACGACTAAAAAATATGCGGGGTGCTTTCCAAATCAATATGCGTAACAATATCAAAGGGAAACGTATTACGATTGTTGATGATGTGATGGCAACAGGGGCAAGCTTAAATGAGCTAGCAACAATACTTAAAAAAAAGCAGGTCCAACACACGTAGAGTGCTGGGAAGTCGCACGTGCACTACAGAAATAAATAATACATCACCAAGTAATAACAAACACGATGCCTGCGGTAAAATACTAACCATGTTCCATATCGTCTTATTCGAACCCGAAATTCCACCAAATACAGGCAACATTATTCGCCTATGTGCCAATACTGGCGCAAAACTACATTTAGTTGAGCCGCTTGGCTTTAAACTAGAAGACAAGCAAATGCGACGAGCTGGGCTTGATTATCATGAATTCTCAAGCATGCAAGTACATAAGAGCTGGGATGACTGCAAAACCGTATTAGATGGTAAGCGCTTATTTGCAATTACCACTAAAGGTAGCACACACCATAGTGACATTAAGTTTCAGGCGGAGGATGTCTTTGTATTTGGGCCAGAAACGCGGGGCTTACCAGATGATATCCGTAATGCTTTTCCACCTCACCGCCGTGTACGCCTGCCGATGTTGCCTGAGAGTAGGAGTTTGAATTTATCAAACTCTGCGGCAGTGTTGTTATATGAAGCTTGGCGGCAGATCGATTTTGAAGGTGGTGTTTAAGTAGTTAAAAAACCCATTAATTGGGATGGTAAGTAATCAGGCGATATTGACGCAATTTATTGCTATCACAGATATGACAGTTCTTTTGTATCCCAAACAGTTGAATTAACTCAGCAACAAGGACTACAAAAAGGCACTACTTGGCTGCTTAAACGTCATGCCGAAAGTGGTGGGGAGATTGAAGAAAGCCAAATCGCTAAAATATTTATGTTATTACCGAATCTAAAGTGCTGGGAAAAAAGCTTCATATTCTTCAATCTCTCCCATATATGAAAATAGCTAATTCCGAAAAGAAAAAAGTCGAGCAATTATTGAGGAAGTGTTTAATCGTTGAAAACAAGTTTGTAAAGGCGTGGGCATACAATCGGCTTTGCACCCTATCAAAGCAGCACTCTGAATATGGCGAGGAGACCAAACAGTTTCTCGAAGTGGCAATGAAAGATAAAGCGCCTTCAGTAAAGGCTAAAATCAGGAACATAATGAAAAAAGCTTCCAATAACCAAACCATGAACTTGGTTTGGTTTGGTTTGTTCTCAACAGCGGTTAATTGCCTTCTGGCTTCTGCTCCCGACCTAATAAATCCATTACCGCTTCTTTAGCAGATTTTCCGTCTGATAATGCTTGATCCACTTCATAGGTAATCGGCATATCAACACCAATTTTTTCAGCGCGGCGCATCACTTCACGTGCCGTATTCACGCCTTCAGCCACATGCCCTAAGCCATTTAATACATCTTCCAAGGACTTTCCTGAAGCCAACTGCAAGCCAACCTCTCTATTACGGGAGTACTGCCCTGTACAGGTTAAGATTAAATCTCCTGCAC
>TARA_B110000208_G_scaffold28871_1_pt1 | contig 26998 bp, 23 predicted proteins | sample TARA_B110000208 | Tara Oceans TARA_B110000208 (sample SAMEA4397426) | marine metagenome | biome: Polar Biome; feature: [SRF] surface water layer (ENVO:00010504); material: water (ENVO:00002006), including particulate matter (ENVO:01000060) such as... | depth 5 m
TTGCTAAAATCCAAGTTTTTAAAAGTGGTTTCTGGGAGCTCTTTAGCAAATCTCATATAAGCGTCATAAATAATAAATGCTCCATTTTTTTCAAATACTTCTAATATCGATTTCCATTTTTCTATTTTTGACTTGCGCACAACAATTTCAGTAATCAGCGTTTTTTCTTTAAAAATAGCCCAATTAACTTTGGCAATATCTTGGATATAAAAATAACACCTCCAAAAATCGTATCGCGATTTTTCGACAAATAGGAGTGCATGTGATTGATTTTCTATTTGGGTAGTAGGCTTCTTCAACCTTGAAAGAACTTCTTTAGTAGCGTCGTAAAAATTGGCACACTTAGCACCTCGTTGAATTTGCTCGAGATATTTATTTTCCATATTAGGGGGAGTATGAATTTATTTAAAATATCTTATTTAATTATCGCTGTAAATGATCATTTCTTTAGGACACTAGAAAGTCATTAAATAGATAATAGCTTATTTTTCGCTTTTTATTGGCTGTCCAATTAATCTAGTGTTTTCTATTTTTTTGTTAATATGCTATTATTCGGAGGTTCTCACTATAATTACAAACTGACTACAATGGGTAACTTACTCTTATTTATTATGAATCTCACAACAAACACCTCAACAGAAAACATACATCGTAATATTTAGCATGTAATTACTCGGAAAGACCAATAAAACAGTCTAATTTTTGCATCATTACTATTATTTTTACCAATAAAAAAGCATCAGTGATGGGGCAATGTTGTGGTCGAATAGAAATTATTTCATTTAAAATCCTGAAATAACTTACATTATTTACTTTTTTTTACATAATTCACCTTCAAGTGACTGTTTGGTGTTAGAAAAAATCCTTTTTCAGTATTAAAAATGCAAAAAAAATCCTTTACCCTATTTGATTTCTTAATTCTGCTCTGTCAATTTTATCATTCACATTTAAAGGAAATCGTTCTTTTTGAATCCATTTTGTGGGAATCATATATTTTGGAAGGGTAACTCTTAGTGCTTTTCTGATTTCTATATTAGATTTATTGGAGATAAAAAAAGCAACAATTTTATGTTGAATCGGGTCATACAAAACACACGCATTTTGAACCCCTTCAACACCCATTATAGCTGTTTCAATTTCTCCTAATTCGATGCGATACCCCATATGTTTTATTTGCGAATCTTTCCTTCCCACAAATAGGAGTTCACCATGTTCATTTTCAGAAACTAAATCTCCCGTTTTATAAACGATATCTGGATATGCATTATGCAAAGGGTTTTGAATAAACGCCAATTTCGTGTTTTCAGCATCATTATAGTACCCCAAAGCAATTGTAGATCCTCGAACATATAACTCTCCTAACTCTCCATTACGCTGAAGGATGCCTTCTTCTGTTAAAACAAGTGTTTGGATGTTTTTACACGCCTTGCCAATGGGTAAAGGTTCGTTATCTTTAAAAGATCTATTCACAATGTAATAGGTGGCGATAACAGTTGTTTCTGTGGGTCCATATAGATTTGAATACATAGCAGTAGGGTAATTTTTTCTCCAATAATTTAGGTGTTTATTAGACATTACTTCACCTGCAAATAAAACTTTAGTTAGGCAGGTAGGTTTTATTGTTGCAAACGTATTGAAGTTGGAGATACTGTTTAATACCGAGGGTACCCAAATTACAGAATTGATTTGATGCTCGTTTACATATTCAATTAGTTTAATTGGAAATACAAATCGGTTTTCAGGAATAATATAGAGTGTTGCTCCAGCAACTAGCATCGAATAGATATCTAAAGTAGAAACATCAAAATGAAAAGGGACTTGGTTTCCAATACGATCCTTGTTGGTTATTGAATAGGTTTCAATTGCCCATTCTATAAAATCAACAACTCCTTTATGAGAAATTAAAACACCTTTTGGATTCCCTGTAGTTCCTGATGTAAAAATGGAATAAATAGGATCTACATCAACAACTTGCTGAGTTATATTCGTTAAATTTTTGCTATTTTCTTTTGAAAGTGATATCGAAACAGCCTCTTCTACCACAATAATAGTGCCCTTGTATCCTAATAGAAGTAGGTGTTTTTTGTGTTCAATATCTGTAATTACAAATGGAGTATTTAGCGACTCTAAAATTTTTGAGATTCGCTCTATTGGTGATTTAACATCTAAAGGAACGTAAAAATTACCGCTTTTAAAAACACCCACAAAAGAAAGAATTGCCCAACTATTCTTAGGCATGAAAACAGCAATTGGCGATCTCAAAAGAGGATCTTTAGAACAAATTGTAGCGGCAATTTTATTTGAAATTTCCTCCAATTCTATATATGACACAACGACTCCATCATCAACAATCGCGATCTTATGAGGATGTTTAATTACAGTCTCACTTAAATATTCTATTAGATTTGTTTTCACAGTAATGCAGTTTTAATTATTTCCATTAAAAGTTTCTGTTGTGGCTTGTCCTTCAAGATGTATTCCTTCACTTCTAAAAACCTTTTGAACAGTCAAAAGTAAAATTTTCATATCTACTAAAAATGAAATATGGCCCACATACCAAACATCATACTCAAATTTCTTTGCCCAGCTAATTGTATTTCTCCCGTTAACTTGTGCCCAACCGGTAATTCCTGGTTTCACTTCATGGCGTCTATTTTGAAAATCAGAATATAACGTTAAGTATCCTGGCAATAAAGGTCTCGGGCCAATGATACTCATATCTCCTAACAATACATTTATTAATTGCGGTAGTTCATCCAACGATGTTTTACGAACAAAACTACCGATCTTAGTCATCCGTAATGCATCGGGCAGTAAATTTCCGTTTACGTCTGTTGTATCCGCCATCGTCCTAAACTTAATAATATGGAATAATGTTTCGTTTTTCCCAGGACGTACTTGAAAAAAAAAGGGTTTACCTTGGTTGGCAATGGCTAACAAAATAGTAGTAATCACTAAAATAGGAAATAGCAAAACCAATCCAACAAATGAGGTAATAATATCTAGGATTCTTTTAAAATTTTTACGGTACATTAAACGTTTTGTTTATAAAATTCTATCCATTTTTCGGAAATCGCTTGGGCTGAAAAATTGGCTAACACATAGGCTCTTCCTCCCTTACCTAATGCTGTTCTTAATTCTTGATTTTCTATTAACTTCTCCATTGCAGAGTATAGCGAATCAGCAACTGCTACTTCGTGCCTTAACCCTGTTTCATTTTCAATAATGGTTTCCATAAGCCCATAGGTATCACTGCATATTATTGGTTTTTCTAAGAGTGATGCTTCAATGACACTTGTGCCAAAACCTTCTCGGTAACTCGGCATACAAAAAACATCACAAGCTTGTAGTAAACGTTCAGGCGTTTTGGTAACACCATGAAATAAAACAGCATCACTAGCGGTTACTTTTTGTTTTACAATTGGTGTCATATTTTCTTCGTCTCCTCCAGCGAGCAGTAAGCGAGCATTGGGATATTTATTGTGCAATCGATTGAAAGCCTCTGCCAATTCATTGATTCCTTTGTCCCGGTTCATACGACCTAAAAACATATAGAGCACTTCATTTTTTTTTATTCCTAATTCTTCTCTCACCTGTTTCTTAACATTCACATCTGGCATAAACTTTTCCGTATCCACTCCGCTTATAGAACCTTTACCTAGGACAAAGGAGTTAAATTCTTTAACAATCTTATGTTGTATTAAAAATTGCCGTTGTGATTGCCCATCAACCAAAATATGAGTTGAATTCCAAACCGTAAAACGGTCTGAAAACATTAAAAAATGTTTAAATAACCCTTTTTTTGTATGCCAAACCTGACCTGTGAAAATATGAATTCGTTTATGCACACCTGCCAAACGAGCTGCAAGAATACCCAATAAACCAACTTTTGGTGCTAATGTGTGCACTGCATCGAATTTTTTATGTTTACAATAAGCGTATAAGGACAATAAAGCTCGAAAATCGTTTATCAAACGAACATTTCTTGGTATTGCTATCTGTTTTAATTCTTTGATGGGTTGGTCTTTAAAAAAATCCATGGGTAATTCTTTGAAATCGGCAACAAGGTATATCTCAAAATAAAGACTTAATTTATTGATATGATTTAAAAGGAACACTTTTGCGCTACCTGAAGCAGAAACAACAAAGCATATTTTTTTCTTTTTCATAATTAGACGTATTAATTTAAAACATATCGTTTCATTTAATTTTAGTAAAATTAATCGATTGGAGTCTTTTTACACAACAAGGATTCTTTTAAATATTGAAAAGGAGAAAGAGGTCCTGACAATATTTTGAATAATTACGCTGTTAAAATTAGATGTTATTAATAGTTGTTTTTCTTTCATAAAAATAATTGATTACAATAAATAGAAGCAATAAGGTAAGACTTATATAATTTGAATATAAAAAGCACTCTGAAAGCAGTAACGCATTTGCTTCAAATTGGAAATGTATAAAAACTAAAAACAATGCGATTGTTAAACCTTCTCTTAAGAACCTAAAAAAAAGGTAACTCCATCTTTTCTTTATAGAAATTAAATATTGTAGCAATACAAGACTAGAACAGAAAGGTAAAATCGCAAAAATTAAATTGACAAATACAGCATTCAAATTTTCTTGAAAATCCCACCCAAAAAGTACGAAAATTTGATTTGAAAAAACATAGAAAACACAACCAACAGTTCCAGATAATATCAAGTTTAAAAGAACTGTTTTCAGCAAGAGTTTTTCTTTATTCGTTTCAACCACCAAATAAGATAACAAGACATTGTTTAATAAATTAGGTATAAAAACAATAAACATTACCATTCGCATAGCAACATTAAAAATTCCTAACTCTTCAAAACTTGCATTCTTAATTAAAATTATTGATGTTAAAAAAGCAATTAGACTTACCAATAACTCACCAATTCCAATTGGTAAAGAAAAAGTATAGAGTTGTTTCAAATCATTTTTAATCTCATGTAAACTTCTTTTCTTAAAGTTTTGACGCTCTTTTATATAAATAAAAATAAATTGTAAAAAATACTGTAAGAACAACGCTATAAAAACACCAATTATCCCGTAGCTGTATCCAAAAAAATATGAGAGTGGCAAATAGAGTAGTGAAGATATAATTACAGATTTGAAATAGGTTTTCAATAATTTTATTCCAATAAAATAACTTTCAATGAAAATCAAAATAAGATTTAACAAAATCGTAGCCGCAAAAATGATTAGAAAAAACGAATTGTAAGAAAAGTCATAATTTGCCAGTAATTCGTCTCTTATAAAGAAACTAATTACAAATAATAATAAAACAAGGATTGAAACAAACTTAATGAAACTGAGGAGTTTACTTTTACCATCACTTTTATCAATTGCAGAGAAGTATATCAAAGATTTATCTCCTCCAAACAAAATAAAAACGATTAAAACATCGAATGCTTGTTTTAAAAAAACATATTCCCCAAATAGTTTAGCTCCAAAAAGACGCGCCAAGATGATAGTGACAATTAAAAAAGTCCCTTTTTGAATAAAATTAGCGGCTACAGAAAGAATTCCATTTCCGTATTTCCCTCTTATCGTTTTAATCATTTGTCTTATCATTCCAAAAAGAAAGTTTGTCCTGGTTCATACTTTCAATAAAAACAACCACGATCATTAAAATTGGAAATATTTTTGTTCGATGCCGCATCGCTGTGCCCGAATTTTCTGTTCCAATTGCAAAACCTACTGCTATAATTAAAAATAAAATAATAAATACTTTAGGAAGTATTTTAAAAACACTACGGTACATGATTTTTATTTTTCTTACAATTATGAAAAATAGAAAATAGAAAATAGAGCTATCTAAAACAATTGCAGCTATATCTCCTAAGTTTCTTACATCATTAGGCATGGGTGAAAAAATAAAATAAATCAACCTTAAAGGCGTAAGGAATATTAAATCTGTAATCGAATTTATTTGAAAATTACTCAAGTAAGTGGCTCCTCCTTTTTCAACTGCACTGCCAGATTGATAAGCATCGATTAAACCTGTATTTTCTTCTAATAATAAAAATGAAAATTTGCCCGTCAAAATAGATGTATTGTATGAAATTAGAGAGATTGCCAAGCCAACAACTAAAATAAATAAAGTTTTCCTCTTAAAAGAATACTGAAACTTATTATTTTTAACATCAAAAAATAAAAACACAAAGCCATAAACTAGCAATCCTAATAGCATACCAGGATGAAAAACTGCACTTAGCAATACAAAAATTATTGTTTTATAGATATGAATCCTACTATTTGAACGCAACCATTGGATAAAAAACAACATACTATAAATAAAGAAGAATAGAATAAGCGCCTCTCTTAATAAGATTGAAGAAAATATTATATTTTGAGGATAGAAACCATATAAGGCCAATAAGAATAGTTTTTTAGAATCTTTTAATTTAAATAAATCTAGAATTTTATAAAAAATAAAAATAGACCACATTCCAATAACTACATTCAGAAATTGCGAAAAAAACCTTTGATCTCCAATAATCCAATATAAAATTCCTAAAAAATCAGTATACTTTGTATATGAAATTTCACTCATCATGTTCAAATTTTTTGAAATAATGAGTGCAAATTGATGAAATCTTTCAGAATCCCCGCCACTATGCAAAACATTCGCAATGTCTTTTCCATAATAATCAAAATACAGTAAAAAAACTCTAAGACATAAAAAAACAACGATTAGCAATCTTGCATTATTATTTTTAACCACTACTGGAATTAGTAAAAAAACAAAAAGTAATACATTAAATAGTACAAGTATGTTTGATAAATAAGCATCTTGATTGAATGATTTAAAGAAAAAAGAGAAAAGAACACTAAAAAAGATAGTGATTATAAAAAACTTTTCTACAAACTTTAAGTTTATCATTGCTTTTTTAGGTTGAGTTTTTCAATATTAATTTTAATCCTTTCTCATTTTGCTCATAAATTGAATCATATAATTTTCAATAAAAACAATAGCGACTCCTACAATAAAACCTAAAAAAGTCCACAAAAATAAGATTCCACCTCTTTTAGGTTTAGAATGATCAAGAGGGATCGATACGGGTTCTAAAATGGTAAATACAGGGGTTTCTTCTTTTACTTTAATCTGTTGTGTTTCTAGTTGTTTTGCCAATTCTGAATAAACCCCAAATGCCAAATCATATTCAGCTTGATACCTACTTTGAGTGTTTTTAGCTAATGCTGAATTCATAAATTGGTTTCGATCTTGGAATGAAGCTAATTTTGTCTGAGTTTCTTTATAAATTTCCTCTTTTTCGTGATACCGATCTTTAATAAATTTTAGTTGATCTTTCGACTTCTTAATCTTAAAGTCAATAATATACTGTTGTAATAATTCTTGAATGTTTTTGGTTAATTCCGCAGCATTCAAAGCATCTGGCATTGTTGAAGACAAAGAAACATAACCCTCTCTTTCATTAATTGATAAAACAATTTGTTTTTTCAATTGCTTCATTATTGTTTTTTCTGCAGCAGTAACTCGAAGAATTTGGTTCGGGGCATTGATTGTTTTTAAAGAAAGCTTCGTTGATTTTTCGTTTTTTTCGCCAAAAAGAACTCCTGGCAAACCAATTGTATATTTTTTTATAATACTTAATAAACCTGGACGATAAATAGCACTGTAATATTCTTGAAATGTTACTGGATTATCATACCCTTTAATGGTTAATGGTGTTGCTAACAACTCTTTTTGAAAAGAAACACTGTTAATAATATGAGGATATAATATTGGTGATATCCCAGAATCATTCGCTGATGAGCCCCCTAAATTTATTCCAGCAATTGCTGCCAATCCGCCTAAATTACCTACTAAGTTTTTCCCACTACTTGCCTGAGGAACTATCGTTGTAGACGCTGTATATTCTTTCTCAGAAAAAACAGCAAAAAACAACCCAATAAAGGCAAAAACAAGCGTGATTTTAATAATTTTTCTTCGACCAATCCAAATCCTTTTTACTCTCGCAATTAAATCAAGTTCCTCTTCTTGAATTTGATTTTTGGACGGAAACTCTTTATCTTCTGTCATAATTCAATCTGGTGTTATTTAATCAACGTATTAATCAAAAGTCCCAATGTAGTAAGCCCTGTAGCAATGCCAACAACTTCCTGAGTTGATATTTTGTTTCGCTTTATTCGATTGGGTACAACAATTAAAGAACCCGGTTTAACCTTTGGATAGAATTTAAAAAATATAAAATTCTTTGTACTTTTAACGTCACCATTTGCATGAATAATAAAGACTTTATCTCGTTTCGCATTTTCAGAAAACCCTCCCGATCTATGGATGTACTCTTTTAATGAGCTCGAGGTATCAAATCGTACTAATGAAGGTACAAGAACTTCACCTCTTATTTCAACCGTTTGTTTTTTTGATGGAATAATTAACACATCTCCATCTTTCAACATCAAATCTAGCTCGGAATTTTCATTTTCTTGATTCATGATTTCAACCAAATCAATTCCAATCTTAAATTCGTTGGCACCTGTATTAATTTTTGTAAGTGGCTCTTTTTCTTTAATTTGTTCTAGTGATTTTAACTGTACTTTGTCTAAAAAAGTAGATGCTTTTCTAATTAATGCAGCGCCTTCTAAATAGGCATAAGGCGAAAATCCTCCAGATTTTTTTACCAAATCTGATATCCGCTCATCTTTAGATACAATGGTATAAATTCCAGGATACGAAACCTCTCCTTTAATAAAAACGGACTTTGGCAGTGTAAAACCTTTTAAATATCTAACGGATACTCGATCATAAGGTTCTAAATATAAAAAATCAGTTTTGCTAGAATGTAAACTATTAGAACTAGTCGTCTTGATACTTTTACTAATGGTTTTAAAATTGCCATCATTTACTCTTCTAGTAATATCGATCACATTAACATCTGCACCTTCCTTAAATCCTCCTGAAATAGCAATCAAATCTTCAATCGTCATTTTATCTATAAATGCAATTGTTTGGGGTAAGTTTATACCTCCATCAATCGAAACTGTTTTATACTCTTCTAAATCAGATTTACTAAAAACTCGAACACTATCCTCTCTTTTCAATTCGATGGTTGTATGCTTATCTAAAATTTCTTGCACTGAAAAGGGTACGATCTTTTGCTTTACTCCATCTATAGATCGATATATAATTCCTCTTTTTAAAAAGGCATCTTCTTTTGTTCCAGCAGCTTTTTCTATTAAATCAAACAATGTCAACCCTTTAGTAAGTTCATAATTCCCTGTTCGATAGACGGCTCCTTCAATACTGACTCTATTTTCAAAACGATCTATTACTTTATCTACTGTAATTTTATCACCATCTTTAAGTATAAAGCGCGCCTGATTGGCAACTAAAATTTCACTGATCTCTTTTTGAGAACCATATACACGTTCTACAATCAAACGTTCTTTATAAGCATCTGACGTAAACCCACTAAAATATTTGGTCAAATCTTTAAGAGACTCCCCTTCTGTCAATTCATACAACCCTGGACGTTTTACGCTACCAGATACTCGAACTCTACTGACGTAAGAACTCACAATTATTTTATCCTGATCTCTAACCAATACATTCCCCTCCTCAGAGCCCTGAGTTAAATATTTATAAATATCAAATGTTCCAATATTTTCACCTTTTCGTATTATCTTAATTTCCCTAAACGTACCATTTTCATTTGGACCTCCAGCAGCATATAAAGCATTTAAAACAGAAGACAATGCGCTCAAAGAATAAGTTCCAGGTACTTTAATTTCTCCGATAATATTAACCTGAACTGTTCTAACTCCAATTAGAGAAATATCAACATTTACTTTAAAACTCTTATTAGTAGCACCAATGCCTCTATAGATTCGTTTTAAATAGGAAATGATTTTAATTTTAGCATCTTGAATTGTTAGACCACTAACATATATTGGACCAATATTTTCAATTCTAATAGCACCTTCTCTATCAACTTTCTTGCTATAACTGTTTTCTGCAGCTCCCCACACATCAATTAGCAACTCATCTCCAGGTCCTAATTCATAAGTTGCTGGAGTTGCCAAATTGATGTTTGGAGTAAACGAAATGTTTGGATTTGTAAAAAAATCGTAGCCGAAGATTAAATTATTCTTTTCTTTAACAGGAATATTTCCTTTAAGTCCAAACTTCTCTATATTTGAAATACCGTTCTTTGATTCGATTGGTTGATCTCCTAGAGTGATTGAATTGTCAGAAAAATTCAAGGAAGAAATTCGTTGTTTCAACTTAGAAATCTCGAGGTAAGAGACTCCTTTAGACTTAAGAATTACTTCTAACTGTTGTAAACTATATCCTTGGGATTTTGCTTTATTCCAATATTCTGAAACTTGTTTGTCCGTGTAATTATCAAAACTGATTGCATTTAATTCAACAGCACTTACATTTGTATTCTGAGAATAAAATGGCAATGTACTTTTAAAAGAAACTAAAACAAGTAGTATAAATATTTTTAATCTCATAAAATTTTTCTTTTATTAATGATTATAATCTTCTGCAATCATTCTTTAAATTATATTGAAAAAATATAAAAAATAGGAAAAAGCAGTTTTAAACGGGACAAAAATTATTTCGTGATTGAAGATTCTCAAATCTAATGTATTTGATCAATAACTAGCTTCATTTTACCACAACATAAAACATACAAAAAACAAGATTGAAACTCTCTTTACGAATTTATTGAATCGAAACAACGAGAATTTCATAAAAGCAACACCAATAAGGTATTTATTGATTTCATTTATCGATGGAGAGATTAAAACCCAATACATGTTGTAGTTATGTATAGGAAAAATGAAGTGTTATCGATAATTAATTCGCAACTAATATTAAAAAAATTTCATTTACTAATGAAATAAAAAAAGGTTTGACGTTAGCCAAACCTTTTTGATATTATAAAAAGAAAATCGTACTACATAGCAGCATCAATCTTACCGGTATAGACATTCTTTGGAGCTACACCTACTTGTTTGTCTACCACTTCTCCGTTTTTAAATACTAAAACCGTTGGAATGTTACGAACGCCGTATTTTGCTGCAAATTCTTGATTCGCATCAACATCTACTTTCCCTACAACTGCTTTCCCTTCATACTCTGCATGAATTTCATCAACAATTGGTCCTACCATTCTACACGGTCCGCACCAAGCTGCCCAAAAATCTACCAAAACGGGTTTGTCCGATTTTAATACGATTTCTTCAAAATTCGCATCTGTAATTTCTAATGCCATATTCTTTCTTTTAAATTGTTATTTCAGTTTATTATTCCACAAAAGTAATCAAATATTCTACCACTTAATGTGTTGCAAAATTAGTTTTAGCTATTGGTCTATCGAGCCGCTTTATTTCTAAAATAATGCCGAAGCAATTTTCTTAACGTTCGAAGATTTTCCCATCGAGTAGTAATGCAACCCTGGCACCCCTGCTTGTTGTAATTCTTTTGATTGTTGAATGGCCCATTCTATACCAACCTGACGCACTTGTGCATTGTCTTTACACCCTTCAACTGCAGTGATTAGTGCTTCTGGCAAATCGATTTTAAAAACTTGAGGTAACAATTGCAAATGTTTATGGATTGCAAATGGCTTGATTCCTGGAAGAATTGGCACGTGAATGCCTATTTTTTTAGCTGCCGTTACAAAATCAAAATACTTTTGATTGTCAAAAAACATTTGTGTAACCACATAGTCGGCACCCGCATCTACTTTTTCTTTGAGTCGTTTCAAATCGGTTTGCAAAGAAGGTGCTTCCAAATGTTTTTCAGGATAGCCAGCAACTCCAATACAGAAGTCAGCGCGATCGTCCACTTCCAAAACATCGTGCAAATACTTCCCTGCGTTTAAATTGTTAATTTGTGTCACCAATTCTTTCGCATACAAATGTCCACCGGGAGTCGCTTCAAAATATTTTTGGTGACTCATAGTGTCTCCTCGCAATGCCATGACATTATCAATTCCTAGATATTGACAGTCTACCAACAAATATTCTGTTTCTTCTTTGGTAAAACCGCCACATAAAACATGAGGCACCGTGTCTGTTTGGTATTTGTGTTTTAAAGCTGCACAAATCCCCAAAGTTCCTGGTCGCATTCGAGTAATCTTTTGCTCTAGCAATCCTTGTTTTTTAATATAAACATGCTCTTCTCTTGAAGTGGTAACATCTATAAATGGGGGGTTAAATTCCATTAATGGATCTATATTATTGTATAGTTCCTGAATACTTTTTCCTTTTTTTGGCGGAATAATTTCAAAAGAAAATAATGTTTTTCCGTTTGCTTGTTTAATGTGTTCTGTAACTTTCATCTTATTCCGTTATGTTTGGGTTTAGCCATTTATGAGCTTCCTCTATGGATATATTTCTTCTTATTGCGTAATCTGTTACTTGGTCTTTGGTTATTTTTCCGAGCCCGAAATATTTTGCCTTTTCGTTTCCAAAATAATACCCAGAAACACTTGCAGCCGGCCACATTGCCAAACTATCAGTCAATTGCACACCAATTCTTTCCTCAACATTTAGCAACTTCCAAAGGGTTCTTTTTTCTAAATGATCTGGACAGGCTGGATACCCTGGTGCAGGACGAATTCCTTTGTAGCTTTCTTTGATTAAATCGTTATTGGAAAGGTTTTCATTGGAAGCATATCCCCAATGATTGATTCGCACTTCTTTGTGTAAGTATTCTGCAAAGGCTTCCGCCAATCGATCGGCCAATGCTTTGATCATAATGGAATTATAATCGTCATGATCGGCTTCAAAGGCATCGGCCAATTCTTTGGTTCCAAAACCAGTAGACACACAAAAGGCACCTATATAATCTTGAATATTCGTTTCTTTGGGAGCAATAAAATCTGCCAAAGCAAAAGAAGGAACCCCTTCTCTTTTCTTTAATTGCTGACGGAGTGTTAAAAATCGAAAGTTTTTCGATTCATCAGAAACTTCTACTTCAATATCATCATTATCAATGGTATTTGCCGGAAACAAGCCGAAAACTGCTTTTGCTTTTAAGAGTTTCTCGTCAAAAATTTTCTGAAGTAAAACTTTCGCATCCGCAAACAATTCGGTTGCCTGTTCTCCAACAACATTGTCTGATAAAATTTCTGGGTATTTCCCATGCAAGTCCCAACTTCTAAAAAATGGACTCCAATCGATAAAGGCTTCTAATTTGGTCAATTCAAAATCTTGCAATTCTTGAACCCCCAATTGGGTAGGTTTTACAATATTTGCCGTTTCCCAATTAATTTTAAATTTTTGTTTTCGAGCTTCTTCTATCGAAATATATTCTTTTGATTTGGATCGGTTTAAGAACTTTTCTCTAAAAAGAGCGTATTCTTCTCGAATCTGATTTTTATAAACCTGATTGTCTTTTTTTAATAAATTACCGACTACCGTTACGGCCCTTGAAGCATCGTTTACATGCACAACAGTATTGGAGTAATTGGGGGCGATTTTCACAGAAGTATGGGCTTTCGATGTAGTTGCCCCTCCAATTAATAAGGGAAGTGAAAAATTGTTTTTTTCCATTTCTTTAGACAAATAAACCATTTCGTCCAAGGAAGGTGTAATTAATCCGCTCAAACCAATTGCATCTACATTTTCTCTTTTTGCCGTTTCAATAATTTTTTCTGGCGGCACCATCACTCCTAAATCAATAATCTCATAATTATTACATCCCAAGACGACCGAAACGATATTCTTACCAATATCATGCACATCACCTTTTACAGTTGCCATTAAAATTTTTCCTGCAAATTCTTGTTTCCCATCTTTTTCAGCTTCAATAAATGGCTGTAAATAGGCCACAGCTTTTTTCATGACTCTTGCCGATTTTACTACTTGAGGCAAAAACATTTTTCCGCTCCCAAATAAGTCTCCAACCACATTCATCCCGATCATTAAATTGCCCTCAATGACTTCTATAGGTTTCTTTGCCTCCTGGCGAGCGAGTTCAATATCTTCTAGAATAAAAGCATCAATCCCTTTCACCAAGCTGTGGGTAATTCTTTCTTGTAATGGGAAACTTCGCCACTCCAAAACCTTGGTTTCACTTTCTTTTTTATTGCCTTTTACACGTTCTGCAATGTCTAGTAAACGTTCTGTTGCGTCGTCTTTTCGATCTAATAAAACATCTTCTACGGCTTCTAATAATTCTTTTGGAATTTGATCGTAAATTTCTAACATTGTCGGATTTACAATCCCCATATTCATTCCATGTTGAATGGCGTGATATAAAAACGCTGAGTGCATCGCTTCTCGAACGGTATTGTTCCCTCGAAAAGAAAATGAAACGTTACTCACCCCCCCAGAAACATTTGCGTGGGGTAAATTTTCACGAATCCACTTTGTCGCTTGAAAGAAATCTAAGGCATTTTTTCGATGTTCTTCCATACCTGTTGCTACTGGAAAAATATTGGGATCGAAAATAATATCTTGAGGTTTGAATTGTACTTTATTTACTAAAAGATGATAGGAGCGTTCACAAATTTCTATCCGCCTTTGGTAATTGTCCGCTTGCCCTGCTTCATCAAAAGCCATCACAATAACAGCAGCTCCGTAACGTTTTACTAGTTTTGCCTGACGAAGGAATTCTGCTTCACCTTCTTTTAAACTGATGGAGTTTACAACGCATTTCCCTTGCGCTACCTGTAAGCCTGCTTCTATGATTTCCCATTTAGAACTGTCGATCATCAATGGAATTCTTGAAATATCTGGCTCGGAGGCAATGAGATTTAAAAAGGTGGTCATGGCATACACGCCATCCAACATTCCTTCGTCCATATTGACATCTAAAATTTGTGCGCCTCCTTCTACTTGATCTCTAGCTACCGCTAAAGCTTCTTCGTATTTCTCTTCTTTGATGAGTCTTAAAAACTTTCTTGAACCTGTAACGTTTGTACGTTCACCAACGTTGATAAAGTTGCTGTTTTCTGTTAAAATTAAAGGTTCTAAACCTGATAAGGTTAAGTATTTTTTAGAATTATTTGTGTCCATTATTTATAATGTTCTACTTTAGGAAACGGCCCATAGAAATGATGTAATAACGTTTTCCTTTGTTGATATTCTTGTGATTTCCTAAACCCAATTTCATGGTCTTCTATCGTTTCCCAACTCACTAATAAAATATATTTATTAACTTCCTCAATACATTTTTTTAGTTGGTAAAAAACATATCCATTCATTGAAGCAATTATCTTTTCCGCTTTTTTAAAATTTATTTCAAAATCATTTGACCGTCCTTTTTTTATCTGTAAAATGGCTACTTCTAGAATCATATTTATTATTTTCAGACCTGTCAGGTTTTAAAAACCTGACAGGTCTATTTTAAGGTCTATTTTTAATAAACCCCTGCCTACGCAGGAATGGTAGTGTTGCGAGGTTTATATTTTGCTGCAACTTGTGCAATCGCTTTGATGTGTCCAGGACTCGTACCACAACAACCGCCAATAATATTGATCAAATCATCTTTTAGATAACTTTCAATAAAAGCTTGCATTTGTTTTGGCGTTTCGTCATACTCACCGAAAGCATTTGGCAATCCTGCATTGGGGTGTGCCGATGTATAAAAATCAGTTTCTCGAGACAACCTACTTAAATAAGGTTGTAACTGTTGGGCGCCTAATGCACAATTAAATCCAACCGAAAACAGTGGTATGTGCGATACTGAGGTTAAAAAAGCTTCTACGGTTTGTCCCGAAAGGGTTCTTCCAGATGCATCGGTAATAGTTCCAGAAACCATGATTGGAATCTCTATATTTCGTTCTTCTTTTACTTCTTCAATGGCAAACAAGGCTGCTTTTGCGTTGAGCGTGTCAAAAATAGTTTCTACCAATAATAAATCTACGCCACCATCTAGTAAAGCCTCCACTTGTTGTTTATAGGCAATGCGGAGTTCATCAAATGTGATGGCTCTGTATTCAGGTCTGTTTACATCGGGTGATAAACTTGCAGTTCTGTTGGTAGGTCCAATAGCTCCCGCGACAAAGCGTGGTTTATGTAGTTCTTTTTCAGTAAATGTTTGAGCCACTTTTTTGGCAATAACTGCAGATTGATAATTGAGTTCATAGACCAAATTTTCCATTTGATAATCTGCCATTGCAATGGTAGTTCCTGAAAAGGTATTTGTTTCTACAATGTCTGCTCCTGCAGCAAAATACTTTGCATGTATGGATTCGATTGCTTCGGGTTGCGTTAATGACAATAAATCGTTATTTCCTTGCAATGGGCTAGAATAGTCTTTAAAGCGCTCTCCTCTAAAATCTTCTTCTGTAAATTGATACTGTTGCAGCATGGTTCCCATGGCGCCATCGAGCACAAGGATTCTTTTTTGTATTTCTTTATAAATGTCTGACATTCCTGATTTTTGTAGTAAAAATGTTATCAGGAAAAGAGGAAGAAAATCTTTCCGTTATCTCTCTTTAACCTTGAATATACATTCAGAATAAAAGTAGAAGTTAGCACCTTCTTTGTTTTCACAAAGGGTTGCTAAGGTTTCAAAGGGTCTAATCCCTCCGCCTTTCTTGATAACACTATATTAAGTAATGAACTAAGTTGCAAATTAACGCAATATTTTTTAATTTTTAATTCTTTTTTTTTAAAACCTCTTCAAAAAGTGTTGATGATACATCGGAATCTCCTCGAACATAAATAATCTGAACTCAACTTTAATTAATCGTAATTTTAAATCTTGTAGCTCATTTAAAATCATATTATTAAATTACTTTAAAAGATCATTTTATATCCGTCGGGTTCATAGCCAAGAGAGAACTAATCTCTCCTTCAATATTTTTCTCTCTAAAATTTTATACTTCACATGTGCACTCTCGGAATTATTAAATCGCTCTAATTGAAATAGTTCTTTTTTTTTAGGTGAGCGTAAAGTCAACTCCACCCTTCTATATCCATTTTTTTGAAGGTTCTGCTACCTACTTTAAGCATATCAGTATTCTGGTGCTAATTCTATTTCCAATCCTTCTAATTCTGGGGTGATTTGGATTTGGCAGCCTAATCTACTATTCTCTTCCACATAAAATGCTTCTGCTAACATGGCGTCTTCATCTGCTGAAATTTCAGGTAATTTGTTTCCCGAATTTATATAACATTGGCAAGAGGCGCACATAGCCATTCCTCCACAAACACCAATGGTACCATCATCTACTAACTCATAGGAACGTACAATCTCCATTAAATTCATCGCCATGTCCGTTGGAGCAACAACATCGTGCGTTACGCCTTTTCTATCAGTAATTTTTATAGTAACATCCTGCATTATTTAATCGCTTTTACGACCGCTTTGGGTGCTTCTTTTCTTGTCCCATCAAAACCATCAACACCACCAACAGTGGTATATTTCATTACATATTTTTTATTTGGAAAAATTCGCTTGTAAGCACTTTGACACATTAAAGTTGCTTCATGAAAACCACATAAAATCAATTTTAATTTCCCCGGATACGTATTTACATCTCCAATGGCATAAATTCCAGGAATATTGGTTTGGTAGTCCAATGCGTTGTTTACTTTAATGGCATTTTTCTCAATCTCTAATCCCCATTCTCCGATAGGTCCTAATTTTGGAGACAGTCCGAAAAGTGGAATAAAATGATCGACATCGATGATAAAAGGATCTTCTCCTTTCTTTTCAACAGCAACTCCAGTAAGATGTGCTGCTCCTAATAGTCCTACAACTTCTGCAGGAGTAATAATATTGATCTTCCCTAAGTTCTTTAACTCTTGTGCTTTTTCAACAGAATCTAAAGCGCCTCGAAACTCATTTCTTCGATGAATTAAAGTTACTTCTGAAGCAATATTGGACAAGAAAATTGCCCAATCTAAAGCAGAGTCTCCTCCACCAGAAATGACAATTTTTTTATCTCTATAGAATTCAGGTTCTTTAATGATATACTCGACTCCCCTATCTTCGAAATTCGCAATATTGGGAATCAATGGTTTTCTTGGTTCAAAGGACCCCAATCCTCCAGCAATTGCTACTACTTTAGCAGCATGTTTAGTGCCCTTATTTGTTGTAACAATAAAGGTTTCATCGGCTGTTTTTTCAATAGTTTGGGCACGTTCTCCGAAGGTAAAACCAGGTTCAAATTGTTTAATTTGTTCCAACAAGTTTTTCGTTAAGTCTCCTGCTAGAATTTCTGGATAAGCCGGAATGTCATAAATGGGTTTCTTTGGGTAAATTTCTGAACACTGTCCACCTGCCTGTGGCAAAGCATCAATTAAATGGCACTTTAATTTTAACAAGCCTGCTTCAAAAACGGTAAATAAGCCTGTGGGGCCCGCTCCAATAATTAATATATCTGTTGTAATCATTTTACTTTTTTTTCGATTAATCCTTTTGTAAACTCGTTCAGAGTAGCTACTTTATGTTCGAAGTCTCCTTTAATTGTTTTTCTGAATTCATTTAAATTCTTTACGAGATCGTTAATATCTTCTGGAATTACTTCTTCAAAAAACTGACGCAATCTTTTGGCTGTTGTTGGAGATTTTCCATTGGTAGAAATGGCGATTTTTACATTCCCTTTGGTCACAATTCCTCCCATATAAAAATCACAATACGGAGGGTTGTCAGCCACATTTACCAAAATACTTTTGGCTTTACAGTCTTTGTATACTTCAATATTTACATCAATCTGATCGGTAGTGGCAACCACCATATGCTTGTTTAATAAGTAGGAAGCACGGTAGTTATCAAGAATCATTTCGATTTGATATCGATTTGCGAGTTCTTTGGTTTCTTCTCTAAAAAAAGGAGACACCATGGTAACCTTCGAATTGGGACTCGACTTCATCAAAAAAGACAATTTTTCTAAAGCTACAAAACCTCCACCTACGATTAATGTTTCTAGTTGGTGTGTTTTTAAAAAAATTGGGTACAATTCGTTTTGTTCCATGGTTATGATGCGATGCTTGTTTTTGAATATGCTCGTTGCACATTTTCGATGATAATTCGATGATTGACGACTTCGCCTATAACAATGATGGCTGGATTGCTGAGCTCTTCTTTTTCTACAACCTTTAAAATAGTATCGATTGTTGCAATCCCTACTTTTTCATATGCAGTTGTTCCATTTTGAATGATGGCGACTGGCAATTTGTTCTTGGATTCATTTTGAAACAGTTTTACAATTTCTGGCAGTTTCCCCATTCCCATTAAAATTACTACCGTCGCATTTGACTTTGCTGCTAAAGCTACATCATTAGACAATTTGTGTTCTTTTGTAGTTCCTGTTATTACCCAAAAACTTTCTGCACTTCCACGCTTTGTTAACGGAATGTTTTGATAAGCAGGAACAGCTAAAGAAGAAGATATTCCAGGAACCATCGCTACTTCAATACCATAACTAGCGGCATATTCCATTTCTTCCGCACCTCTTCCAAAAATAAAGGGGTCTCCACCTTTCAAGCGTACCACATGCCTATGAGAATGAGCGCGAGCTACAATCAATTCGTTAATTTGCTCTTGTTGATAATGATAACATCCTTTTCGTTTTCCAACAAAAATCAATTCTGCATTCGGATGGATATGGGTTAACAGGTCTTCATTGACCAAAGCGTCATACAACACCACATCTGCTGTATTTAAAACTTTAATCGCTTTTATAGTAATTAGATCTACATCGCCAGGGCCTGCGCCCACAACCGATAATTTTGGTGTTTTACGATACATGATTTACGGATTGTTTTCTAAAAATAGCTGCTTTTTTATAAAATGATTTTGTGTCACTTAAATAACTATTTGCAAAAATTTTTGTTGGTTTTTCTTTTTTTATTTGATAGACTACATTTTCGAAAGAGGGATTCATCTCTATTTTTTTGGTATCTATAAAGTGTTCTTGAAAGCTTTTAATAATTCCTGCTTGTGTATTGGTTTTTATATTTTCAGAAATCAACAATGCTTTTGCGGTATTGATTAATGAAGTATATGAATAGTAAATACTGTCTGAAAACTGCGCTTCTTTTAAGGAATCTTCTGCATGAGTGATTTTCTCTTCACTTTCAAATAAAAGTGTTGCAATTAAATCGATCACAACCCCAGCACATTCTCCTACCCCAATTGCTTTTATATAGTTTTCAGAATGTCCCCAATCTATAAAATCGGAAGGTTCTAAGTTGGTGGTATCAGACAATAATTTCAGCAAATCATAGAAATACATCTTTCCATTTCTATCGTAATAAGCAAGAAAATCTTCACCTTCCAGGTTGTTCTTTTCAAAATCATTTAATAGCATACGTAACGATTCTGGTCCTCTTTTACTTGGTATTTTAATCAGTTTGTCAGAAAAACGTCCTTTCCCATCACCTAAAACTCCTCCTCCAATTAAAATTTGCAATGCCGGCGCTAGTAAATTCCCTACTTTGATCGACATTCCCTGAAAACCAATATGTGCCATATTGTGTTGTCCACAGGCATTCATACATCCACTAATTTTAATTGTAATTTCTTTGTTATTCTGGTAATTTGGATATTCATTTTCCAACACTTTTTCCAGTTCCACCGTTATTCCAGTGCTGCTTGCAATTCCTAAATTACAAGTATCTGTCCCTGGACAAGCAGTAATATCTAGGGTTGAATTATACCCTGATTTCGCAAAACCTAATTTTTCTAATTCCACATAAAAAAAGGGCAATAAATCTACTCTTACATGGCGAATTAAAATATTTTGACGCAAGGTCAACCGAATTTCATTGGCAGCATATTTTTTGACTAGATCTGCCAATAATCTCGCTTTTGGAGTGTAGAAATCTCCTAAATGAACTTTGATTCCAATAGCAAATAGGCCTTCCTGTTTCTGAGGAATGACATTGGTTTCTTTCCATTTTTCATAGGCTTCGCTATTTTCAATTACTACCGAAGGAATGGCTACTTCTTGAAAAGTGATGGGGTGCTCAAAAGAGGCAGTATTTATAAGAACTCTTTGGTTGGTCAAGGCTTTAATTTCATCAGAAACCAATTGTAAAAAAGTGGTAAATCCAATTTCTTTGATCAAAAATTTTAAACGTGCTTTTGCTCTTTTTGCGCGTTCTCCATAGCGATCAAAGACTCTTAGCACACTCTCTATTGTTGGGATTAATAAGTCTTCTTCTAAAAATTCATAAATCACATCTGCATGTCGTGGCTGAGAGCCTAAACCACCTCCCAATAATACTTTAAATCCTTTTTTAGAGATCCCTTTTTCAGTTTTAATTTTGGCAATAAACCCTAAATCATGAATAAAACTAATCGCAGTATCCTCATCAGTACCTGAAAAAGACATTTTAAATTTTCGTCCCATATCTTGGCAAATTGGGTTTCTCAAAAAGAATTGGAAGGTCGCATCTGCGTATGGAGAAACATCAAAAGGTTCTTGGATATCAATCCCTGCAGTTTCAGAAGCTGTGATATTTCTAACAGCATTTCCACAAGCTTCTCGCAAGGTAATCGCATCTTTTTCCAATTGAGCCCACAGTTCCGGGGTTCGGTCTAAACTAACGTGGTGTATTTGAATATCCTGTCGAGTTGTAATGTGTAATCTTCCACGGGAATACTCATCCGATACATCGGCAATTCGATGTAATTGTTCACTGGTTACTTTTCCATAGGGCAATTTAATACGAATCATTTGAACACCAAATTGACGCTGCCCATAAACTCCACGAGCCAAACGTAAACTTCTAAAGCGTTCTTCGTCAATCTTTCCTTCTTTAAATAGTTGGATTTTTCGTTCCAACTCTAAAATGTCTTTTTCAACGATTGGATTTTCTATTTCGGTTCTGAAACTTTTCATATTATCTATTTTTTATTATCGGATAAAACCGACACCAACGGTATTGTTTGTTTTGGGGTTTATTAAAATAAAGGACCCGTTCGATTTATTTTGATTGAAGCTGTCAAATAATAAGGGCTTACTTAGTTTTAATTGTACATCGCCAATTTGATTTAACTCAAGTAGTGGAGGTTGCTCTTCTATCCCTGAAAAATCAATTTTGATAAGACTTAAAATATTTTTGATCTTTGCTTGTACATCGTTTACGCCATGTTTTACAAAATATTTTTGAGAAACTTTTAAAGGGGCTTTATCCATCCAACAAATAGTGGCCTTTATCTCTGTTGAAAGGGTTGGTTCTTCATTTGTTTTTACCAACATATCTCCTCTGCTTACGTTTACATTGTCTTCTAAAGTGACGACAATAGAACTTCCGCTTTTTGCCGTTGCATATTCTTGATCAAAAAAATGGATGCTTTTTATTGCTGATTTTGTAAGCGACGGCAATACGGTTATTGGATCTCCAATGGAAAAATCACCTCCACAAATCTTACCTGCATAGCCTCTAAAATCATGATGCTCTTCTGTTTTTGGACGAATTACAGATTGAACAGGGAAACGAACTTGTGAGATTTCTTGAACATCTTCTGCTTCTAGTTTTTCTAAATGATGTAGTAAGGTTTCTCCTTTGAACCAAGTCATATTTTTTGAATGCTCAACAACATTATCTCCTTTCAAAGCTGAAAGTGGAATAAAGGTTAAATTCTGTCCTTTGTATTCACTGCTACTGGCTAAATATTGAATTTCTTTTTTGATGTCATTATACTGATCTTCAGAAAAATCGACCAAATCCATTTTGTTAATCGCTATCACCACCTCTTTAATTCGCAATAGATTATTGATAAAAAAATGACGATAGGTTTGCTCTACAGCTCCTTTTCTTGCATCTACTAGGATAATAGATACTTGTGCTGTAGATGCTCCAGTGACCATATTTCGGGTATATTCTATATGTCCAGGAGTGTCTGCAACGATAAAACTTTTGGAGGGTGTTGAAAAATAAATATGCGCAACATCGATGGTAATTCCTTGTTCACGTTCGGCCATCAAACCATCGGTTGCAAGAGAAAAATCTAAATAATCAAAACCTTTTTGCTTGCTTTTTTGGGTGATTGCTTCTAATTTATCGTCTGTCAATGATTTGGTATCGTATAAAATACGACCAATGAGGGTACTTTTCCCATCATCTACACTTCCTGCTGTTGCTATTTTTAATACGTTCATTTGTCTTTATTAAAAATATCCCTGTTGTTTTCTCTTTTCCATCGCAGCTTCCGATCTTTTATCATCTATTCTTGCACCTCTTTCTGAAATAGAGGAGTCTCTAATTTCTTCCACTACTTTTTCAATATCTACTGCATTCGACAATACAGCAGCAGTACAACTCATATCTCCAACGGTCCGAAAGCGAACGATTCTTTCCACAACTTCTTCGTCTTCATCTCGATACACCACCTTATCGTCGGCAGACCAGATCATTTGATCTCTTAAAAAAGTTTTTCTTTTATGGGCGAAATAAATGGAAGGAATCTCTATTTTTTCTTTTTTTATATAGGACCAGACATCGAGTTCTGTCCAATTTGAAATTGGAAACACGCGAACATTCTGCCCCAAATCAATTTTTCCATTGAGCATGTCAAATAATTCTGGGCGTTGATTCTTTTCATCCCATTGACCAAAATCATCTCGCACAGAAAAAATACGTTCTTTTGCGCGTGCCTTTTCTTCATCCCTACGTGCACCACCAATACAAGCATCAAAACCAAATTCATCAATAGCATCAACAAGCGTTTGCGTTTGCAATATATTTCTACTGGCATACCTACCGGTTTCTTCTTTTACAATCCCTTTGTCTATATTGTCTTGTACATTTCGGACAATCAATTCTAAATCCATTTCTTTTGCCAAACGATCTCTAAACTCGATGGTCTCTGGAAAGTTGTGTCCCGTATCGATATGCAATAATGGAAACGGTACTTTTGCAGGATAAAAGGCCTTTTGAGCAAGTCGTACCAAAGTGATGCTATCTTTTCCTCCTGAAAAAAGGAGTACAGGCTTTTCAAATTGAGCGAGGACTTCTCTTAGTATATATACGGCTTCACTTTCTAAGGCATCTAAGGGTACTGTTCTTTGATTCATAATCATGTCTTTTAAATATGCAAACCACATTCTCTATTATTCTCGACTTTAGTTGGGTCGAAATAGGTAAACTCATTGGGTAAATCATGCGTTTCTAAATACACATCCAATTCGCTATCTGACCAATTGTAAAAAGGGCTCACTTTTAAGGTTCCATCTTTGGAAAATGACAAAATATCAATTCGATCTCTAAAAGCGGTTTGCCCCTTTCGTATATTGGTAAACCATATTTCGGGTTGGTGTTTATTCATTGCGCTTCGAAAAGGCTCCAACTTTACTTGTTCTGTAAAAAGTAAGTGCTCTTTGGTGTTGACTTCTGGAATTCCCAAAACAATATTCCGATGCGCAACGGTTTGTTTTGGAACAAAGACTTCGATCTGTAAGTTTAGTTTTTCAATTAAAATTTCAGCATGTTTATAGGTTTGCGGAGTATTATATCCTGAGTCGCACCATATAACTTTTGTTGATGGATTCCCTGCTGTAACTAGGTGTAAGATTGCAGCTTCGTAGGGTCTAAAATTTGTGGTAACAAGTGTTTTCTTGTTGAGTTCAAAAGCCCACGCTACAATTTCTTGCGGAGTAAAACGCTTTAACTCCTTGTTCAGTTCTTTGATATTCAGAAGGTTTTGTAATGCAATCACTTTCCCCATTTTATTTTATTCCAAGCTCTCTCGTGAAAGAAATACAATACCAGTTTGGAAATTAATTCTACGACTCCAATTGAAAAAGCCAATGCCAATGTTCCTGTAATTAAGTAAGAGATTACCACTGTTGAAACAGTACCAATAATTCTCCAACTGGCTGTTTTGGCAATACTTCTCTTTAATTTTTCTTCTTTAAATTCTATTTCCATGTCTAAAAATATACACTCAATTTAAATTAACCTAATTACCCTATCGGACTTATAGGTTTATTGAGCAAAACTAGATATTATTATTTTTAAAACTAGTGACAATACCGAAATAATTAGGCTTATTTTTTACGAATTAGACAAATCTGATAATCGTGTGTTTTTAAAAACCGTAAGGGTGCTGTCACGGACCTGCTCCATTAGTCGATGGACACCGCAAGCATTTTCATCAGGACAGTCATCACATTTTTCGTAAAAATTGAGACTCACACACGGAACCATTGAAATGGGTCCTTCTAAAATTCTCATGATCGAAGTCATTTTTATTTCTTTCGCATCCTGAAGAAGATAATAGCCTCCCCCTTTTCCTTTCTTGGAACCTAAAAAACCATTTTTTCGAAGTGTTAATAGAATGCTTTCAAGAAATTTTAATGAAATATTTTCACTTTTAGAAATTACTGCGATTGCAACAGGGTTTCTACTCTCCTGTTTTGCTAAATAAATCAGCGCTTTAATTCCGTATTTTGTTTTTTTCGAAAGCATAACACAAAGATACCTTATTTTTAAAATGATGACAAAGCTTGTTTTAAATCATTGATAATATCATTTACATTTTCCAAACCAACAGAAACGCGCACCAAACCATCTGTAATTCCAACTTCCAAACGATCTTCTTCTGATAATCGACCATGGGTGGTACTTGCTGGATGGGTGACGATCGTTCTGGTGTCTCCCAAATTGGCGGAGAGTGAGCACATTTTTATATTGTCTAAAAAAGTTCTCCCTGCTGTAATTCCACCTTTCAACTCAAAGGCCACAATATTCCCTCCTAATTTCATTTGTTTTTTGGCAACTTCGTATTGAGGATGCGATTTTAAAAAGGGATATTTCACCAATTGAATTGATGTTTCTTGTTCGAGGAATTCAGCAACCTTCAAAGCATTTTCACAATGTTTTTCGACTCTCACTGCCAATGTTTCTAAACTTTTTGACAATACCCAAGCGTTGAAAGGAGACATGGCAGGGCCAGTATTTCTTGCGAAAAGATAGATCTCACGCATCAGTTCTTTGTTTCCAACAGTAACGCCTCCCAATACTCGTCCTTGACCATCAATGAGTTTTGTTGCGGAATGAATGACCAAATCAGCTCCAAATTCAATGGGTTTTTGTAAATATGGTGTGGCAAAACAATTGTCTACAATAAAAATAAGATCGTGCTTTTTTGCCAATGCTCCCAATATTTCTAAATCTAAAATATCAACTGCTGGATTGGTAGGAGTTTCTATATATAAAATCTTTGTATTATTCTGAATTAAATTTTCCACCAAATCCATTTCATCTACTTTAAAATAAGTAGTTTCTATATTCCACTTGGGTAAAAACTTAGTAAACATGCTGTGAGTAGATCCAAAAACAGAACGGCAAGAAACCACATGGTCTCCTGCATTTAACAGGGCTGCAAAAGTTGAAAAAATAGCAGACATGCCTGTTGCAAAAGCATACCCAACCTCTGCTCCTTCCATTGCAACAATTTTATCTACAAACTCTGTCGTATTTGGATTGGTAAAACGGCTGTATAAATTTCGTTCTTTTTCCTCAGCAAAGGATGCTCTCATTTCTTCGGCGTCTTCAAATACAAAACTCGATGTTAGGTATAAAGGTGTCGAATGTTCTTGGTGCTGAGAACGTTCGGTTTGCGTTCTTATCGCGTTTGTTTCAAAATTGAAATCTTTCATTATTTAAAGTGTTTGGCTTTTTAAAACTGGTTTGGTCTTAAAAATAGGTGCAATAATTTTCGCTAATTGTTCAAACTCTATTAGAAAAGCATCATGCCCATGAATTGATTTTATTTCGGAATAAGCAACATTCTTTTTCACTTTGAATAATGCAATGAATGTTTGTAGATTTTCTTCCGCGGTGAAAAATAAATCTGAATCTACACTCACCATATGAATGCTACTTTTAATTGTATTTAACGTGTTTATACTCGATTCGTTTTCTTTGGTGGCATCGATTGATTTGAGCAAATGATTCATCAATTTATATGCCGATAATTGAAATCTTTTTTGCAATTTTTTCCCGTGATGCACCAACCAACTCTCAACATTAAATATCTTCAAATCGGTATTCATTGTTCTATTAAAACGATTGTTAAATGACG
>TARA_B110000208_G_scaffold84491_1_pt1 | contig 26641 bp, 22 predicted proteins | sample TARA_B110000208 | Tara Oceans TARA_B110000208 (sample SAMEA4397426) | marine metagenome | biome: Polar Biome; feature: [SRF] surface water layer (ENVO:00010504); material: water (ENVO:00002006), including particulate matter (ENVO:01000060) such as... | depth 5 m
ATTAGAAACAATAACACTAGGCCTGTGATTAGAAACAATAGTAGAAATAACAATATAAGACCTACTAGTACGAGACCTATTAGAAATAACACTACACGAACTAATAACAATCGCACAACATCAACTAATAAAAGAACTACTAAAAAAAACTAAATGGGATTTAACAAATTAATGCTTCCAGATATAAATAGGCTAGAAGAACAATTACAACGTGTCGGTAAAATAGAATTCGGAAAGCATTGGTTAAAGCGATTCCAGAAGTCAGACGCTATCATGGGTCCTAACGAATCTCATGAATTTATTAAACCTTTTACAGATTTCGCATATAATGATAGTAAACAAATATTTGTAAACGATGAATTGGATACGAATATTAAAAAATAAAATCATGGGAGATCAACAAAAAAAACAAGATAGTCAATTTTTCGTTTGGGTAAAATCAGAAAGAGTTGGACAAGTTGTAGAGGTAGACGGTAGTACTAATGATAATAAGTGGCTTAAGTTTACTGATGGAACTCAATGTAATAGATCACTTGTTAGTGAATTTTTATTACCTGCAAATTCGCAAGATCAAGCTAATATAATTGCAAAAGATTTTGGTGGATTAGTAATTCCTAATGAAACTGAAAGCGCTAGACCTGTTAGACCACGTAGAGATCAAGACACTGAGTCTGCTAGACCTGTTAGGCCACGAAGAGATCCAGAAGCTGAACAAGTTGTTGATGTAATGAGAGAAATGTTAAAGAGGATGAGTACTAAGAACAAAGCTAATATGCCTGTTCAAATAAACATTCCTTCTAAAGCAATCTATGATTTACTTAAAGATCAAATGGATATAACAAAGAAAGATCTAAACGGACAAATTGCAGCGCTCGTAGAAGATCAGATAGATAACCTAAGAGAGCAATTAAAAGAACAAATAGAATCATTCATTACTAATTATTATACAAATGTCAGAACAAACACAAGCACAAGAGGAAACAACACAAGTTCAACAGAATCCGAATCAACCGATTCCGAATAGAAGAGAACGTAGGCTTAAATTAAAACAAGCTGGTATATTAAAATATCTTACTACAAAGAATTTTTTAGATCCTATCAGAGCTAATTTTCGTGCAGAAAACATGAGAAGCGGTAAAAAGATACAAGAAATCAGAAGAACATTGTTAGAGAAACAATGGGAAGAATCATTCATGACTAAATTAGAAAGCATGAAAGAATCATGGTATGATATCGGATATAACGCTGAAGAGATTGGGTATTTAGAAGAAGCAGCAGCCATTTTCTTTGCTAAGAATAAAGAAACTTATCGTGAAGATAAAAAAGAGGCTAAACAATTAATGAAGAAGGCTAAAGATTCTTTAGCTTCTAGAAAATAAATTAATTATATGTTAAGTATTGGTATTGAACCAGCAGATAATGGTGTGATTAAAACACTAGTAGACGACAACGTTAATGGCGGTGGAGAAGAATTCGAATCTAGACAAGTATATGAGTTTGATGGTCCTATGAAAAGATCAAATCAAGCAAAGTTTTTGAAAGATCTAGTATTTGATTTAGGATTAGATATTGGAACTCAATTAGATCCCGACGCAGTCACTATTAATATAGGGCCAGGACAACAATACGTTGGTTCCGAGCATGAAATAAAAAATAGAATTCAAGTTTTGTCTAAAGAGATAAAAAGACTTGAATCCATAATCGAAAAATGAATCTAAAAATAGAAGGAGTTTGGTGTAAAACTAGAACAGAGTTTGATAAATTATCCAAAGCTGGAGATTACGACCTGTCATTATCTTATTATGATATTTTTAATCGTCTGATTAAAAGCGACCCAAACAATACTGAACCTTCTAATATTATTATCTCTATTTACATTAGGAAATCTATTCAAAAAATATTAGATCTTAAAGCATTAGAGCAATCAGATCTTAAAGATCAATCAGATCTTAAGATAATTTACATGTTTAAGTCACTGAGTCCTGAAACTGTTAATGGTTTCAGAGACTTTGTTAATGGTATGTTGGATAATGATTGTGAACTTGATTTACTCGTTGTCAATCGATGTGATTTTCCTAAATCAGGTGTCTTGAGTAAATTTGACAATGTTCGATTTATAGACAATGATTAAGCACAAGCTCTTCTCTAAGGGCGATCAAATTCATGCCTTAATTTCAACTACACAACAACCTAACTTATTAATCCCTGTTAGAGCGACTATTTATGATGTTAAATTTGACGACGTCAATCCACAATATCAAATCAGAGTTAAAAAATTCTACGATCCTATTTATTTTTTAAAAAAGAATTTATTTGGCGGAAGATTTATAAAAAACTTCGAGGGTAAGGATACTCGTATGAATTTAAAAAGGGCATTATATCCAACCGTTGATGATGTAGAAACAAATATATTTAATGGTGCTAAATGGAAACAATATTTAATAATTGTCGACTCAGTATTCTGTACAAGAACCAGGGCTGAACAAGAGACTTTATTTAATAGTATACAAACATTTCATATAGAAATGAAACTAAAAGAACTCTATGAGCTTGTCAATCGTTCTGTCTACAGAGATGGAGAATTCTACTGGCATACTAAGGGTGAATATGTAAAATCCTTACAAAAATTCTTAGGAGATAAATACCCAAAGGATTTAAAATGGTCTGACAATCTATTATATAGACCAGAAACCGACGAGATGGATAACGCCGAGTGGGTTTAATATATTATCCTACCATATTAGGTGGATATATATAAAAAAGAATATCTAATACATGTCAGGAATTACAGATGATTTAAACTTTGTATTTAAAAAAACGCTTAATGTTGTAGATGCTACAACAGGTTTAAATACTACAGAATACTTTTACGAAGACACTAGAACTGGTAAAGAAGTAAAATCTAGCAGCGCAAAAGCTGGAGCACTTGGAAATGTACCAGCGAGTCCAATAGACACATTCGGTACTGGTAAAACGACATTAGGTGTTGGAAATACAACTGAAACAGCTTCGGAAGGATCATTATATCCACAGAATGGTGTTGATTCTAGAGCATATGCTGTTAAGACCACAGTGAGTGGTGAAAAAGGTGATACGTATGAAGATCAAGGTGAAACTATAACATTAGGAAGAGCACCTAGAAGTTTATTTAATGCATGGACACTTCATAGATATGCTAATAGAACGGGGATAGCTAATTATTCTAAATCAGACACTAAAGGTGATGATTATAATAAACCTGTATTTGGAGGTGTTGCCGGAAACCAAGCTAACATGAATCCTACCGCTAATAACATCATAGAGTATTCTAGAGGTGTGGGTGGAGAATGTTTTTCATATAGTTATGGTGATTTTATTCAAATGGAACATTATGGACAAATATCTAATGATTATTTAGTAACTCTTAGAAGATTTGCATACCCTGTACCAGATGATTTATTATCGCCTATACAAGGTGGTACAGGTGGTAAACAAATTGACACTAGTCAACCTGATTTAGCACGTGCAGTAACTTGGTTATCACCTTCACTTGGTAATGATCTAAAAGAAATACTTAAGTTTAAAACTGGATTTAAATGGAAAAAGGCAGAGTCTGAGATTCAAGATGCGGCGTCCACTACTTCTGATAGGGGTGCATTAGGTGCAGCAATTGATAGTACTGGACAAGGTGCAGCAATTGAATCTGGATTAAATGGATTTACTTCGGTACAAGCTGCTAAATTAAAAAAAGTAGGAAACGTTGATCATACTAAAGCAACTTATCCTAACAAAGTATTTGGCCCTCTTAATATTATAGATAATGTATTAGCTAGAGATAAAGGTTTAGTTTTTGAACAAGAATTTAAATTATCATTCCACTATGATCTTAAGTCATATCCTGGAACAAGTCCTAAAGTTGCATTTATGGATACGCTAGCCAATGTATTGGCACTTACCTTTAACAATGCACCGTTCTGGGGTGGAGCTACTAGATTTAGTGGTAGTGGAAACACTGGAAAACCATTCGGAGACACTTCTAAATTAGCATCAGGAGATTATGCTGGTTATATTGGATCTATTGCTGACACGCTTGCAGGTATGGGTGGAAACTTCATGGATCAATTAAAGAAAACTGCATCTAATGTTAAAAACGGGGCTGGTATTAATAAAATACTTGGTGATTCTTCTATTCTTGAAAACATTGTTGGTGGTGGACTTATGAGTTTATTAGGTGGACCTTCCGGTGGTGATGTTATTAAAGCATTCTTAACTGGTGATCCAACTGGACAATGGCATGTAACTATAGGTAATCCTATGAATCCTATTGTAGTTTGTGGAAATTTATGTTTACAAGATAGTGAAGTTAGTTTTGAAGGACCTTTAGGTTTTGAAGGATTTCCTAGTAAAATGAAAGTTGATATATCACTTAAACCTGGTAGACCAAGAGACAAGACTGAAATTGAATCTATGTTTAATGCAGGTAGAGGTAGAATATATTTACAACCTGAATGGGGTGATGGCGAAAATATGGATGTTGATGCTATGCATAACACAGATGCATATGGTGGTAAATCAGCAGGGAATAATATTGGAAATGCACCATACATGAGTAGATTGTCAGATATGGCAGCTGGATAAAATAATAATTTAACATGGATTTTAAGATATTTAGAAATAAAAAAACTAGTACAGATAACAACAAGGTATTATTAGCTCAACCGACTATGCTTTTTAAAAGTTTAGATCCTAATGAGTATATCATGGTTGCTGTACATATAGTACAAGACGATGATATTGTAAGACCTGATAGAATTGCAGTAAAACATTATGGTAGTACGGCAGGTTTAGACATTATTTTAAAATTTAATGCTATCTCAGATCCTTTTTCTATTAACCCTGGCGAGACTATATATGTTCCTATAGATACTATTCCTTATTATAAGTTAGAGTCACCACAGATGCATGAAGATAACCCTATTAAGAATCAGTTTATAAAAACTAAAAGATTAAGTAAAACTGATCAAAGAAGATTAGAAGCTCTTAAGTTAAAATACAATAAAGAAAATCTATTGCCACCTAATGTTATTCCTTTAGGTAGAAAGAATTATGAATTTGATGGTACAGATGTTAGATTAGGTATGCAAGCACAAACAGATGCTGTAGTTAACTCTATTATGAAAGATATTAACAGCAGTGACGGTAATGGTAATGGTAATGGTTCGGGTGAAGAATCTGAAGAAGTTGTTATAAGTACAGGTGACGGTAATGGAGGAAATGGAAATGGAAATGGAACTGGTTCAGGCGCAAGTTCAGGCAGTGGTTCTGGAAGTGGTACAGGTGACGGTGTTGATTACGATAAAGAATTAGACAACAATAGTAACGATAATAATGGTAACAATCAAGGTAGTGGTGGTATAGGAGGTACAGGATCTAACGACGATGGAACTAAAACTGACGAAGCAGATGACTTAGGTGGAAATGAAGGTGATGGAACTTCTCCTGGCAATTCAGATGATAATCCAACTAATAATCCTGATGGACCTTGCTCTAAATAATAATATATGGAATTATCAAATAACATACTAGCAGTAGTTGAGCCTGAGATCAGACCAACTGAAATAAAAATTAGTGCATTAGCTGAAGAAAAGGGTGATGAAGCTGATTTTAAACAAACGACTGTCATCGCCACGCTTAAACCAATGATTCTTATAAATGGATATCAATTTAGTCCTGACGATGTTGAATTTTTTGAGTTAAATTTAACTGGTAAATTACCAACATGTTCATTAATGCTTAGTGATAAATCCGGCAAATTTGCAGTTGGTAGTTACCCTAGAGATGGTGACTTTTTTACAATACTTATAAATTCTAAAAATCAAGAAACTTTTAAATCAATCCATATGGATTTTGATATACTAGAATCTAATGCTCCTAAATCAGGTAATGCTGGAACAGGTGAATTCGAGATGTCAGGTATATGTAAAATACCCAGAATACACGCTGAGGATTGTGTTAATTTTGATAGCGCAGGATCATTAGATCATTTAGAAGAAGTTGCAAGAGATTTACAACTTGGATTAGCAACTAATATAGATGCAACAGATGATACTCAATCAAGGATTATGGCATTTACACCATATATAGATTTTATAAATTCAATAGTAGACGAGAGTTATGTTGGTGAAGAATCTTTTCAAAAATGGTGGATTGATTCATATTATTATTTAAATTATGTTGATGTTAATGCACTTTTTAATTCTCCAAACCCGCCTATTGAAGAATTTGCAGAATCATTAGCTTCTGCCGCAGAATCTATGACACCTACATCTGAATCTGATAAAGATGCTAAAACAGGTAATGATATCGAAGTACCGTTATTATTAACTAACCATATTGCTTTTATGGGTAATAGCGCATTTATAGAGTCACATGAAATAATTAATAATGCTAACGCAATCAGTACTGAGAATGGATATGCGAGAGAGGTTACTATTTATGACAATAACGGTGAAAATAAAAAACAAGAATTTAGAATTGAACCACTTGGTGGAAATGATTTAAAAGAATTAGAAGAGCCACTGAAGGGTAATAGAAATGATAAAAGACATTTAGATCAAATAAAATACAAATACATTGGTAGGCAAGAAGCTGGAGAAGATGGTTTAGGAAATGTACATCCTAACTCAGCATTTTCTCAACTGCATAATAAACAGAATGCAATGGAAGTTCAAAAAATGAAATTAGAAGTTACTTTAAATTCATTTAATCCTTCTTTATACAAATATCAAAAGATTCCTGTATTGATGTATATTGTAAATAAACAAGCTATTGAACAAAACGAAAGAATTAAAGGTGATAAAGTAGAATTAGGAATGGACAAAGATGAGCCTTTTGGATTAGGTGACGGTAACGAGGATGCAGATCCAGAAAGAAGCCCAAATCAAGCAATGGACTCATTCCTATCAGGTTATTATATAATAGAAGATATTACATATACAACGTCTGAAGGAGAAACAAAGCAAACTGTAACTTTATTGAGAAGAGAATGGCCAACAAGAACTGAAAATTTAATTAATCCTCCAGGTTTTGAGGATGCAACTGACGAGGAAAAAGCTGACAATGTGGCTGAAAATAGTCCACCAGCAGATGAACCAGAACCAACACCAGAACCAACGCCAGAACCAACGCCAGAACCAACACCTGAGCCAACGCCCGATGTTGAATTAGAAATAGAAATAGGATTTACTAAAACAACTTCTAATCAAGATGCGTCTAGTATATATTTTAGCCAAAATGAATATGCTGTATTCGAGGGTACTTGGACTGCAAATAAAGAAGTTACATCATTTGATTTTTGGGAAGCAGATATAGATGATACGTTAATTGGACCAAGTTACGGAATGACAGTTAAGAGTAATGGAACATGGGTGTTAGATCTCACAGATACAGGATCATTTGATATTACAACATATGACCTTACTATTGAAATACAAGCAGAAGGTAAAACATTTACAGCTTCTTCTCCAGTAACTATTACAGGAGTTTAAGATATTAAAAGAAAATAGAATATATAATACATGTCAGACTTTAAACATATTAACGAATTTAGAAAAGGCTCTATTTTAAGATCGATCAATGAGGATCCAACTTATCTTAGCTTTTTTCTCATGTTTGACACAGTAGACCGATCACATTCTCCATTATTATCAGGAGCCGCCGAAGAATATCTTAAAAACTTCGTAGATGGCGGTGCTGATGAAGGACCATATGTTACTAGATTAAGAAACTTTAAAAAAGTGTTACTTAAAATTAATAAAGAAATGCCTTGGTTTTGGCAAAAGGTCAGTGGCTTAGAGGCTACACAACAATATGGTAAAATGGAAGAGCCTTTTAGAGGAGCAGAAAAACCAAAAATAGATATTGAGTGTTTAGAAGAAAACATAGAGCTTACTGCTATAGGTTTAATGACACTTTATAAAAACGCAGTATATGATTATGCTAGATTTGTTGAGGTATTACCAAAAAACTTAAGGCACTTTAGAATATTCATTACTATGTCAGAAGTTAGGACATTTCAACAAGATACTGGTGCCAGAGATTTAGATCTATATGGTTCTCCAATGTCAGAGAATGCCGAGGGTAAATCAGTTAATATAATTCCAAGAGCAAAGGGTTATGAAACTGCTACTAGTAAAAACGCCGGAAAATTCGATGGAGCTGCAGCTGGTCAATTTAGCCCTAGTGCAAAACCATTTGTAACGTTTGAATTAGGATTTTGTGAATTTATACAAGATGCAATTGCAGATATGTTTGCAGACGCTTCTAAACAACCAGAATTGAAAAAACCTAAGATATCTTTTACATGGAATACGGCATCTATGAGTGCACAGAAATTTGGACCTGGTATTCTAAAAGATCAAAAAGATCTTGTGACTAGTAAACCAGACGATGGCTTGTATCCTAATCAACCATTCAATCCACTGGCTATTGCACAAAATGCAATTAGTGATAAAGTAAATGGACTTGCAGGCTCTCTAGTAAATAGATTTAATAATTTAAAAAACAGTTTGCCTGGTCAAGGAAATAATCCAATGGGTAGAGTTTATCCTGAAGGATTAACAGGTGCAGCTGCGACAATAGCTAGTGCTGGAATGGATAAAGTTAAATCATTGATATTAGATAATGTACATGGCGCTTCAACTGGACTTGGTTCTTTAGGAGATATAAATTCTGCATTAGAAGCTGGTAGTATTAATGGTATTATGAATTTAGCTGGACAACTATTTAAACCAACCGTTACTAGACCTGAAAATGCTGGTATTACACCTGTTTCAATAAATGATGGACCTGGAGTTGATAGTTCACCTGATGGATCTCTTAATCATAAGGTATATCCGGAGCCACAAGCTGAGTCAACTAGAAGAATTACACCAGGGAGAATTTACGAACCAGGCATAGATAGTAGCCCAGATAATAGTCTTAACGATAACATACACGAATAATGGCAGATGAACTTTTTCAAGATAATCTAAGAGATACTCATTGGTTAGGTGAAGTAGTAATAAACGAGGATCCTCTTTTAAATGGAAGATGCAGAGTGAAGGTTTATGGTAAATTCGATAAACTTACAGATGACGCAATTCCATGGGCAACTCCTATGAATAGAGATCAAGTTGGTGCACACTCAGTGCCCAGAGTCGGTGATATAGTTGCAGTTAGGTTTGATAATGGTAACATATATCATCCTGAATATTGGTTTCAAATAGATCAAAATAAAGAACTTAAAGAAGATATACTAGAGGCTTCTGATGCACCGCATGATGTTATAAGTTTAGTATATGATGCTGAACGAAACGTGAGAATATATCATTCTCCTGAAGATGGTTTAGTTATCACACGTGGTAGTGGAGCTAAAGAAAGGCCAATGATACAGATAGATGAAGAAGGATTCATTAAGATAAGCACAGATGCTAAAATGTTTTTAGACTGTGGTGATATATTTGTTTCTAATGAAGGTGAACCAGGTGCAGATGAGACAGAACCAGCAGTTAGAGGACAATCTCTACAAGATTGGTTACAGACATGGTTAGATGATTACAATGCACATATACATCCAACTGGAGTTGGACCTTCTGGTCCTCCGATGCCACCTACACCAGCAACTGTAGGAAAATTATCTAGTACACATATTAACTATCAACAAAAAGGTAAATAATTATGCCAGCAATGTGGCCAACATTCATACCTAATCTTGCCGGCGATATCGCAGGGCAATCTTTCACTAAACCTGGTGGTGCAATAGTATCCTATGAATTACCAAAGGTGGGAGTTGATCAAGTGCCTATTTTTCCACCATCTGCTGATTTAATAAAATCAATTAAACCAGGTAATCCACTTAATGCTGCACTAACTACTGATCCTACTGCAATGGTAAATGCAATTAATCTTGCGCCATTAAGTGGGAGATATGATTTTGGTGTAAACGTTGCGGAGAGATACTTAGAAGCGGTAAAGGGTTTAGCAATGACACCATTTGGTGCAACACATACAAATAATCCAGCTGCAGAATTTATTTTAACACAAGGTTATGGTTTAGTATTTGAAAGATTATTAAAAGAAGGTGATATTCCTTTACAAGATCAAAAAGACAAAGATGGTAACATAACTGAAATGGGAAAAGAGTCTCATCCAGATTATGCTGATTTTTGCCCAGATCCTGTTGAAGAACCAGATCCAATTGAAGAGCAAAAGAAATTAGATAAGAAGTTTAATAAATTCATAGAGGATTATAAAAACGATACTGAGATGTCATTGAGCTCTTTTAGATTTTTTGAATTTCCATGTCTTAGTGGTAAAGAAACTCAGTCAGAATTAGAATCTATTTTTGCTGCTAGGTTATTGCAAAGATTTGAAAGAATAACCAATATGAATACTAAGTGGGAATTCTATATATGGGTTTCATGTCTAGGTAAAAAGAATTACACTGCTCTAAATTCAAGTGGATTCTCTCACATGCCTTATCCAAATATAAATTTACAAGTAAGAACAGATATTGACGCAGCAGGTTATAACTGGCAGAAATTAGCAGACAACGTGAGTACGTTAGTTACTGATGCTATATTAACAGTCCATGCTGAAATAGAAGATAATACATGGACATTTTTTAATACTTCTGTTTTAAGGAGAAGAATCCAAAGAACTCCGACTGGGCCAATTACAATGCCTTATGATTTAGAATGTCCGTTAAACGAATATAAGATACAAGTGCCTTATGATTTTGAACATAATCCACCTGAAAACCCAAGTACAAGACCTAAAATTTTAACATCAAACGTAGTGGCTACTTTTAGTTGGTATCCAAACACAAGATCCGGATCATTTGTAGTAAGTAGTGTTAATGTTCCAGCGGGAGTGATGACAAGTGCGCCTAGGTTTATTAAATCAACCAATTGGGTTGAATCTAATTACAAAAATTCTGAATGGAAAAACAAATGGAATAAAATTCCAAATGCAATGTCCAATGCTAGAACACCAAAAGCAGTAACTGATATATCGCCTACTGCAGGTGGAACTGTATGGAAATTTCAAAGACAACAAGTTGTTGATGCTATATCTGCAGCAGAAGAGTGTGACGCGGCTGAAGCTGACTCAGACATAAATTTTAGTTGGCCAGGTGGAGATCCTTATGAAGAAATGGCGGAAATAACAATAGCATATTGGTATGCATGTTTGATTAAGCCGTTTGCACCTACGCCATCTGCGTTACCAGCGTTGATACCAGCACCATTGACGGGTATTTATATACCAATATATTATGGCGGTAAAAAGAGATTAGCTAATAATTTAAGAAAAGCATGGAACACAGGGAAAACGTTTAGTGTTATACCTGCTCCTATGCCACCTGCGCTTGCAGTTTCAACAGCTGTTGCTGCAGCTTACATGTTACACTTACTAGAATTTAAACTATTGTATTTAGGAGGTATTCCAACACCAGTGGGACCAGTTCCCATGATAGGTATTGTACCTGTAGTCTTCTAAAAATAAGTAGATATATAATATGTTACACCTTTAAACAAAAATATAATGAATAACGAAAAAAACAAAAGGATCAGAATTGGCGAAACTAAAGTAGCTGAGGTCAAAGTTGAAGAACAAGACATAAATGTCGAAAACTTAAAAAAAGATGAAGATTCTGGACCTGAAGGTGCAGAATTCTACAATGAAGCCGGAGAATTTGATTGGGACTCGTTTGAAGCGACTTGCCCATCAAAAACAAGAAAGCACAATCCACATATTAAAACACAAAACGGAGATAGAGTATTTTCTAGGGAAGTGTATGCGCAAGAAATGTATGACATTCTTACAGCACATGACGCACAATTAGGAAATGTTGTAACTAAATTAAACCCAGGAGAAATCCATGAAGGTAAGATTTATGCAGTTAGTTCTGACTATATTAGTGTAGACATTGGATACAGAGAACTGATCTATGTTAAATACGATAAAGAACCAGAAGAAGTTCAAGCTTTGAAACCAGGAGATGAAACAGCAGTGCTTATTACCTTATTAGGTAAAAATTCACATATTACTGGATCTATTACTGGTGGTGTGAAACATAAAGTGTTTATGGATCTTAGAGAAGCCGTTGAAACGGGTGGAACTGCATGGATTGGTAAAGTTACACATATGATTGAAAATGGAGGTTATATGGTACTAGTACAAGGCATCGAATGCTTTATGCCAGGATCATTAGCTGGAATTAATAAACTACATGATTTTGGTTCTATTATCGGAACAGAAATGTATGTTGTTCCTGTTAGTTTCTCACCAGACAGAGGTACATTAGTAGTATCACATAGAAAATATTTACAAGCTATGATACCTTCAGAACTTGAAAAATTAAAAGAGAATCAAGGTGAAACTCTTGTTGGTAATGTTACAGGTACTGCTAAATATGGAGTATTTGTTGAATTTAACCAATGTTTAACTGGAATGATTCACAACAATGATTTAGATGAAGATACTTTAGCTAAGTTCAAGGCAAGAGATATTAAACCAGGTGATGAAGTTGAATTTATCGTAAAAGATATTATAAGTAATACTAAAATAACACTGACTCAAAAGGCTAACGCAGTTGTTAATCCATGGACAGATATTATTTCTAGATATCAATTACCTGCGGTTGTTGAAGCAACAGTTAAAACTAAAAAAGATTACGGCTTGTTTATTACAATTGAAGAAGGTGTAACTGGATTACTTCATGTAAGTGAAGTTGGTGAAGAAATAATGGATGTTTTTCAAAAGGATGATAAGATCACTGTACAAATTACAAGGATCGATGTTGACTCAATGAAAGTCTTCCTGAAAATGCCTCAATAACTATTGCACCGAGAGTGTGATATATAATCAAACGGTAATATCATAATCTTAATATGCAAAAGTTAACTATAGATTCCACAAGAGAATCAATTTTGAATGCAGCACTCATGGGTGTTGAGTTTGAGTTCTATTCTGATCTCGATCTAGAAGTAACCAGAAAATCTCTGGCTAAACTTCTAGATCGAAAGATTAGACTAGAAGATAAAGCTCATAGTGATTTTGTTCCATCTGCAACGGAGTTCAAAATAGAACCAGATATGTCTGGCGGTAAAGGTTTATGTGAATTAGTCACAGGACCTATTCCTTATAGGAATGCTAGAATAATGGTTATTAAAGTGCTTAATTGGATATCTGAAAACGGATATACCAGTGATAGAGCATCTATTCATATCAATTTATCATTCGATAAGAAATATCTACAAGATAAAGACACTGTTCTTAAAATGAACGTGCTAAAGTTTATTTTAGAATTTGATGAAAAACAAGTTTATAAGTTTTTCCCATCTAGAAAGGATTCAACTTATGCAAAAAGTGTTAAATGGGTAATGCCAAAATGGGAAGCCTTTCATTTTGATGCAAACCAAATAGCTTCAAATAATTTTAAGTTTGCAGATACAAAATACTACGGTATTAACTTTTCTAAAAAAGAAAAGAATTATTTAGAGTTTAGATATTTAGGAGGAGAAGAGTATGAAAAAAGATCTGAAGATATTTTATATTTAACAGAGAGTTTTTTAATGCAGATGTGGAGCTCATGTAATGATTCTAGGTTTTCACCAGAAAACAAGATTGAATTACAAAGAATATTAAATAAAAATCAACCAATATCTGATCTATTAAAAGATCACCAGACTGTTTCTAAAAACTGGCCTGATATACATATACTAACAGATTTACAAGACGACCCAATCATAGTGAAGGTACACTGGGAACGATTTAAAAATAGAGTTATGGATCTAATAGTAAATGGATCTATGACGGCAGGAATTATAAATTATGATTCTGACTATGGAGCAGTACAAGTCAAAGATGGTAAATTCCCAACAATATACCAACTAGATAATTTTGAATTTATAGATTGTGAAATTGCAGGAAATGTAACTAACTCTAGTTTTTATGGGTGTGATATTATGGGTTCTACTATTCAGTGGGGTAGCTTATACAAAGGTACTAAAGCAAAGGAATCTAAAATAGAATCCAGTTACACACATGGTAGTTGCGATTTAACAAATTGTTATGTATCTGGTCGTGATACTATGTTTAAGGGTAAAATGATAGGAGGTATATTTAGAGAAGGCTTCATGACTGACAAAGCTAGATTTGAAGATACCGAGATAGTAGTAAGTAAAAAAATAAAAGAATAAAATGAGTGAAATTAGAAGCGGTTCAAATAGCGATTTAACAACTGGAAGGTTTTTTGATGCTAATTGTTTAAATGCATTTTTAGAAGAATTAGGTGATGAAATCACCGGAGCATGTATGGTACCTATTAATTTACCACAAAGAGAGATTATTAATATAATCAAAAGAGCTAAAAAATGGTTCTATAAAAAATACGAATACTCTGTAAAGGAGAACTTTTATCATATACCGCACGCGGTATTTGCAACTGAATATTTTAAAAGTCGTAGAACGCTTAATTTACCTGGGCCTAGTACTGATGGTGGAGGTGGAGTATATTCAGTATATGGATTATATGATCTTCAATCAGGATGGAATGGTGGCGGAGGAGGAATGGATATGAGATTTGATTCGGGTTCAGATTTTTCAATGGACAGAATGATGTTTAGAGGTATGTATGAAGGTGGTGGAATGGCTGAGGCTGCAGAAGAATTACAATATTATGTACTTAACGCATCTATGCAGGATTTAACTAGACAGATTTTAGAAAATCCAATTTCTTATAGTTATTCTAGTTTAACCGGAGAATTAAAATTTATGGGCGATACACCTAAAGGTGATGTTATATTGGAATTATATGAAACGATACCTGACTGTGCATTATATGAAGATGAAATATTCTTTAGATATATTAGTGCCAAGGTAAAACAATCAATTGGTTCTAAATTAGCTATCTTTAAATTTGCGTTACCAGGTAATGTTGATTTTGATTATGATGCTATTAAATCTATGGGAGATGATGAATTAGCAGCCATAGATGAGGAGATTAAAGGAGATGAAGGTGTTGATTGGATGATGCACTCATAAATAAAGAAGATACATACATAAATGGAATTATATATAAAATACCCAACAGATCCTAATTACGACCCATTACAGGTTCAAACCAATGGGGAAATAGAAATGTTGATCACACAGATTCAAACAATTCTATTTACAAATACTGGTGAAGTTTTAGGTGATGAAAGGTTTGGATGTGATTTAGAGAATCTCATATATGATTTTAATGCAAATGAACATGATATAAAAGCTAAGATAACACAACAGATAAATCAATATTGTCCACTTAACGAAAAATATCTTGTAGACATAAATGTAGAGTTTGTAAAAGGTGAAATTAGAGATATCGCATTCATAGATATCACTATAGATAGTAGATATTCTATAAAAGTAAGAATGTTATAAAAAAGTAAATACAATAATGGCAGAATTTAAATTTTTAAGTGCGATTAGAACAAGCGCAGATGCAATCAAAGGCGACGCTAGAACTTATATTTCTAGGGTGTACAATAGAGCTAATAATCTATTTACAGTTGCTTCTCCGTTTGCTCAAATAATAAGTGTACTATCAGAGATGATGGATCTTATCATGTTCTATATAGAAGATTCTGTTGTAGAGCAAAACATATATACTGCGCAACAAGCCGAATCCATATATGGTATGTCTAGATTAACAGGTCATGATGCTACTAGAGGTTTTGCTGCCACTGGTGAAATTGAATTTAGATGGAAACCAGGTGGTGACATGGCTAAAATAGCAGGTACTGTATTAAATATTGAAAGTAGAGCTCAACTTAAATTTGATGCGAATGGACAAGTGTATACTCTTTTAACTTCAAATGATTCTTTTAAATTAGAAAAAAGTAATTTTAGTTCTATTAAAACAGCTATCATACAAGGTACTTTTGAAAGTCAAATGGTAACTTCAAATGGTGAAAAATTACAATCATTTAATATTAATCCAGGAGGCATAACTGATCATAGTAAAGTTAGCGTTAGTGTTAATGGAGAATTGTGGACAAAGCATAATTCATTGTATGATTTAGGTTCAAATGAAAAGGCATACTTAATAAAAACTGGAATCAGCGGAGGTTTAGATGTTTATTTCGGTAATAGTAGTTTTGGAATGGTTCCTCCAAATGGAGCTAGTATAAAAGTAGAGTATGTTAAACATGTTGGATTAGTTGGGAATCTAGATGATTCTCCAGATTTAACAATTAAGTGGGACGCAGTGGGTACAGATTCAAATGGAAATGAACATGATCTGAATGAGTTTTTAGATGTTACTATTACTTCATCACCTAAAATGGGAGGAGATAAAGAGAATACACAGTTTACTAAAATCATGACACCTATGGCTAGTAAATCATTTGTACTAGCAACACCAGATAATTATGAGTATTTCCTATCAAGATACAATATGTTTTCATATATAGATGCATATAATACAACGGATGATCAATACTTGGATGATGATAATGTAATTTATATTTTTGCGGTTCCTGACATAAGAAAGAAATTATCAAAAAACCAAGATTATTTTACTATTCCACAGGAAGAAATGTTCTTAGATCAAGGTGAATATGATGCAATGCATAAAGTATTAGAAGATAGTGGTCAACAGATGGTAACAACAGAAGTGGTATTTGTTAAACCACAAATAAGGTATTACAGTATAGACATTAATATTAGATATTTCGAGGGTTACACTAAACAAGAAATATTAACCGGTGTTAGAACAAAAATATCTGACTATTTATTAAATATTACAAGAAGAGATAAGTTGCCTAAATCTGACATTATTTATATATTGGAAGAAGTTGCAGGTATTGATGCGGTAAACGTTAAGTTTATTTCAGAAACAGAAGAAACCGCTTTAAGAAATGGGTATTATGAATCTATCAATGTAAGTGTTGTTCCACAGGAACCTGTAACATTAGAGACTGTAGGAAATGGTAAACAAAAATATGTATTCTTTAAGAAAATTGAAGATGTTAAAGTTGTTCCATGTGATGTAACAACAAAAATACCACATATGGTTAAAGGTTTAGATCAGTGGGGAGATATTATCATGGAAAAAGAAGAAGTTGCTGTATTCAGAGGCGGATGGCTAGACAGAGACGGTGATGTAATAGAAGATGATGTATTAATGAATGCTGAAGCTGCAATTAGTATAAACTTTGAAGCGCAGCCTGTACCTAGGACAATATATACTAGAGTACAAGCCGGAAATAGAAAAGCACTTAAATAATGGGTTTATTTACAAATTTATTTGGATATAGAAGAACTAAAAGATATGATTTTTCTAAAACTAGAAAGGACTCTAAATTAAACGGTGGGTTTAATTATCAGGCTTTACCTCCTAGTGAATTTATAGGTAGATCACTATCTGGTCATATTCAGCGAAACGAAACAATACAACATTTTTTAATATTCTTAGATGATGCTTTAAAAAATTTACTTAAAGGTACAAGATACCTTAAGAATTATAAAAATTATACCGTCAAAGAAGACGATAACCAAACTAGATAATGTATAGCAATTTAAGATTTTTTAGAGGATTAGAATATGACTTGAATTTTGAGCAAAATACTGATGGTGTTTTCCAAGGTATTATTCATTTACCAGAGGTTTCTTCTGGTCTATATGAAACGGCTAACTTGTTTATATTAGAAGAGTGTAGATTATATGCAGATTCTATTATAAACTTACCGGTTGCAAACACGCCAGGCGTTAATAAATTCTCGTTTGCATGGGAAGAATCTAATAAGTTTGATAGTACATCTATTATAATGTATGATATTGATAACACTGGTAATATTCCAGTCGTTAAAGAGTCTAAAACACAATCTGTTGATTTATTTGATTTTAGTAAAATAGCGGTGTTTGATGATGGTTACAAAGCGTTATCAGAACAAAACAATACTGCAATTCAAATTAATATAGCTCTTAATTCTCTTAAGCCAGGTGCACATAGAAGAGTTCTTAATGTATATCACGAAGCATCAAATGTAAAAACATTGATTGCTGAAATAGAAGTTTACGGAGAAGTTGTTGTCGAGGATGAAAGACTTAAGGTTTTATTATCTAATTTCGGTGCAACTTTAGATGAATCAGATTTTATGTTGTTTAAAGATCATGACATTAGTGAAATGTCACCTGATCATATATTATTAAACAGAAAAAGAAAAGAACTACTTTTAGAATTACATAATATAAAACCATTTGTTGGTACATATAAAGCAATTTTAAATGCAATTGATTTCTTTGGCTATGACAAAATAACACTTAAAGAATATTGGCTTAACATTGACAGTAGTATTAAGAATTTTGGGAAACTATTTGCCGTGCCAGTACCTAACTCTTCAGTTAGAGGCGAAGCTACTAGAAAGAAATTAGCTTTTAAATTACCATCAAGTACTATGAAGAAGACTAGTAAGTTTAGTCTTGTTTATAGATTAAACGAACCAAATGGTACATTTGATCAATGGGATATTCCAAACGTAACTGAAACATTTGATTATACGCCTGAAGAAGTGTTAATTAAATTATATGGTTTAAAGGCTAAATTACAAAAAGATTATTTACCACTACAATCTAGGATCATAGATATTACTGCTGAAGGTGATTATTTTACACAAAGGAATATAAACATGTGGAGCAATCAAAATCCTATTGATTACTTCAGTGAAGGTCATGTTGTTAAATTTAATGCATTCCCTAATAATAGACAGTTATTTATAGAAGACATGTCAATGGTTTTAAAATCAATACTTGATCAAGACGATGACACTAGTAATTATGGTTTATTTTTAAATTTAGGAATAGGAAATGAATCAACACTATCAATGTCAGGTAGAACAGAGTTAAAGAGTATATTTAATAAGTTTTATGAAACATATCATGATAGAGAATTACATTCTTATAACGCAAATATTCCGATTGGATGTCCAGTGTTATTAGACGGTACTGAATCTTTTGATAACATATGGGATGAGGCAGTGTTCACATGGGAAGACGCACATGATCCTAATGCTAATTTATTAGTAACATGGGATAATTGGTGGAAAGCATGGGTATATGAAATTGAATGGATTATTACAAGTAAAAATAAAGGTTATAACCAAACATATAGAGGAGCTATAGATGACTACTTAATACTTCCACTGATATTACCATATGCTGATGAATATACTGTGGAGATGAGAACATATGATTTGTTTGGGCACAGGTCTCATTATAGAATGGATGATCTCATAGATGTTAAGTTAAAGAAACTAGAATTGTATGGAATTTACAAGTGGTTAGAAGATCAATCATGGGATAATAAAAAAATAACATGGTCTAAATCAGGTGGCTATTGGGATTTTCCACAAGATAATAAAACAACAGTAGACGAGAATATAGCAACTATGTACTTGACAATGGACCGAGCTAATTATATTCACCTAGAAGAAGATCAAGGTCTTAGGTTTTCCACAGTTAGAAGACATATGGATATTTATTCTAAGACTGGTTTCAGCGAAACTACAGGACCATATCAATGGGATGAATCTACGTTTAGATATAAAGATACTGAGCATTTATCATGGGACTTTATGAGAGTTGGTCCAGATTTAGCATCAAGTTTTAAAATAAACGACATACAATATGGAGAAACTCTTAATATTGTACACAAGGATCCAACAACTGGAATTGAAACAACAGGAACACATTTTATTACTAGTACAACACCAACAACATATACTGATACAGTTGGATGGAATGCTATAATGGATGAGTTGAACGCAAGTACTGACCCAGTTATTAGTAAGTTTAATTATAATGCTGTATTTGAAGACACAGATGATAATGATGTAAGCGATATTTTTAGGTTTATATTGGCAGTTGGATGGGAATACTCTAGAACATATGATTTTGAGTCTGTTTCTATTCAGAAAAACACAGGTTCACTCTCAAATACAAGCGGAGACGTTCATGTTAGACATTTTAATCCAACATGGGATGACACGAGGGTTTTTAGTGATTATGCAGAAGTTGAAAGATCTACACACGTTACTATATCCACTGATATTTCTAAGTTCCCTGGAAGCAAAAATGCTAAATGGACCATCACTAATATAACTAACCCAAAAATCACTGATATATACTATAATAATATGTGGCTTACGTACATTTTTAAAGAACCTGGATACTATTCAATTCAATTAGAAGCGGAGGACACACATGGCAATAAAAACGTTGTAAAAAGAAACATGTTAAAAGTAAAATAATAAAAACAAATAAAATGGCAAACATTACTGAAATTTTAGGAACTGATTCAGTTTCTGCATCGAGACCAATCATCAATAGCAACTTTGAGTTACTAAACGATGAATTAGCATCGGTTACAGCACTTTTAAATCCAACGACGCTAACGCTAAGTGGATTAGCAAGTGTATCAACCTCTGCATTAATAGTTACTAGCGCTAATGGTAATTTACTACAAGTAAATTCTTTAGGTGCGGTATTTAATACTGCTACTACATTTAGTCAGTCGGCTAAATTCGGTGGAACACTTATTAAAAGCGGTGTATTAGGTAGTGCTGCAGTTGCTACAACACAAGTTAGTGGAGCAATCACAGCAATTACTTACTTTGTTGATGCAAACTTCTCATTACCAGAAGCAGTAGATGGTGTAGAAGTAACTGTTATAAATCAAGGTTCAACTACGAGATCTATATTAACAGCAACAGGCGCAAGTTTAGGTGCAACATCGATCGCATTAACTGGATTGAATTCAACAGTAACTATGAGATGTTTTGACGACAAATGGTACGTTATTTCATGTCACAACACAACAATAGTATAAACAAAACTTAATTAATAAATGGCAACTCCTCTAGTTAGAATACCGCAGCCCATGGGAGGCACAATGTATGCTTTTGCTTCTTCAGCAAGAGACATGACTAGAGCTTTTAACAGTTCAGATTTAAACTTTGAGTTTAGCAAATACGCTTTGTTAGATCTTCCAGATTTTACTGATGCCGTTAATGGTTCTAACACAATAGATTTTGAATTAAACCTTAAGCAACCTTCAGGACAATCATATGTTGCTGGCATGCCTAATGTAGATTTCGCACAAACATTCCAGAATTATGCATTGAACTTGGAAGAGTTATTATTGAAAGATGATGATTATGATCCAATACTTTTACAATCAGATTCTGAAAAAATATTCTTTAAATGGTTATCTTCTCTAGGTGCAGTTGATTTTATTGCAGCTGATTCTAACCAAACTCTTGGTGGAAATTATACTGAAAAGGTTAATGGTAATCTAGCTAGTGAAAATTACGATAGAGTTGTAAAATATCTAGGAACAATTGATGTTGAGAATGACGTTGCATATCAAGGTAATACTTATCATGAGGTTTATATAAACGTTCCTACTTCAGTAGGTTATACGCCAACTGTTTTGTTTAAACCAACAAATTACAATACAACAGCTACGAAATTATACGCATCAGATTATGTTGAGGGTAGAGCAGGACAAACACATCCTGATCCTAATATTGATATAGATACAGTTGTTGATAACTACACTGTGAGCGCCGGAGCTTATTACGACATTCAAACCAATGCAACCAATAGTGTTGGTATTCAATTTGATGCCAGTGCATATGAGGAAATAAACAATAATTCTGATGTATCATCTTTATTAGATTTTGCAAAGAAGGGTCAAAAGTTTACTTTCAATGCAATATTGGTTTATTATGATTTATATAGTGAATCTTTACCAGCAAACAGAGCAACTAATCTGTATGGTATTATGATACTGGATGATATTCAAGATGCATATGGACCTGGTTCTAAAATCAATGAACAGATTAAGTATAAACCTAATGAAGTTACTGGACTAAACGGTAATGCATTCTCTTTAAAATTAAATTTAAAGTTTAATTCTTCATTAGATAATGTTGGAGTAGAAACTAGTATAAACGACTTTACTACATTTTCTATGGATTTATTCATGGACACAACAACTGCTCTTGAAAATGCAACAGAACTTTTAGTTCAAGCTAATAATAGATATGCTGCTATTGTTGAAAGATTAGATGGTATTGAAAACTTAGTTACTGCGACAGAAGACGCTGTATCATATGGTAATAGAATTACTGAGCTAGAAAATGATTTTCAAAATAGTTCACTACAGCTAGCTGATTCTAATTCTCTTTTAGAATTAATTTCTAAAGCACATAATAAAATAAATTCTTTAATTGACGGAACTATCCCGGTAGAATTACAATACAATACTGATGTTATATTTTCAGGGAAGGGTACTAAGATTGATAAAAGTATTCCAAATAAAATAAAAATTGATAGCACAGTAGATGGATATACACTTAGCAATGTATATTTATGGAACATTGCTGCAAGTGCAATAGCTACTAAATTATCTGATGGATTAGTTTTTGATGCTGGTGAAAGCGGAGCAGGTGCTTCTAAATATGCAGTATGGTCTAGATTAGAATTATTTGGTAATAGATTAAGTCTTAAAGGTTTGATGTCTTCTGACCCTAATAGTGATCTTAATATATACATTGACGATAGTCTTGTTGCTTGGAAAATTGGACAAGTATTTAAGATTACATTCGATGCCATTAATATGACAGGACACAACATTAAGATTTGGACTAGCGCTGCCACTGGGTTTGACACACTGGTAGCTAACGTCGATGCAACACAATTAATAACAAATAAACCATATATTGAATTAGTATGTATAGACAATGCTAACTATCAATTTGAAGCCGATATATTAAGATAATATGAATACTAACAACTCTATTTCGAATTCGCTCAAGAAACTTCTTGAACTGAACGCAAATTCCTTAAAAACATTTGAGAGAATTAACGAGGCGATCACTACTGATCAAAAGGACGTGTCTTTAGAGATACTAACTGATGATGGAACAAAAACGGTTTATGTACCTTCATTTGGTTTCATGAAAAGAGAACTAGAACGATTAGATACAAATTTAAAATCGTTATCTGGTTTAGGTAAAGGTAATACTAGGATAAAATTACCAGATGGTACATTCCAAAATATTATTACATCTACCTTAAAAACACCTGCAAACGATATAACTAGTTTTAGTAGGCCGATTAATTTTGGAACAAAAGCTAATTACTTTTTTGAAGATTTCTTAAATCCTTTATTAACAACAAGTATTGATGTTAGTGGACAAATTCCTAATAATACAGAGAGAGTGTTGGTTAAAAGAATATTGATAGATTCTTCAAGTGCAGTTTCAGTAGAATATTTTAATACTAATTTTAAAAATAAGGATGGATTAAGTTATGCTACTGCAATTAAAGAAATTGTTAACAATAAACTATCATATACACTAGATGAAGATACAAGAGACATGCCATGGAGAAATGCACAGTTTACTGGTAAGTTTGATGTTTTAAAAATAAGTAATTCTCAGAGATCTACAATTTCTAGCGGAAGTGGAGCTGGAGCTGGAGGTGCAGGAATTACAACAAAACGTGCTATAAAGTTATATGAATTAGATAAATTGACATATAGTGATTCTAGTAAAGATCTTGCTGAAACAGAAACTTTAAAAGTAGGCGATGAATTAATAGTTCAAAGCGGTACTAAAAACACTAGATATAGAATTAATAGAATCGATGGTTCTACTAATCAAGTTGAGTTATCAACTATTGAAGGATATGAATCTATTAAAATAGGCTCAAATCAATTAGGTATCTATAAAAACGATGTTAGTAATTTAAGTATTGATATTAATGTAGGATTCAATGAAAGAATTTTAGTGTTTGTTAAAGCTATTGATCCTGATTCTAAAATTTTAGCTGAAAACTGGTCACCTGGAATTGGATTATATTCTAATGAATTAACGCTGATTCAAACAGATGGATCTGAAATAAGATTAGATGATTATTATAAAGAAGAAGTTGCTGATTTTGGTAGATATATTAGTGCTCTTAAAGAGGATGCTATTCCACCAGCAACGGTAGGTGTTACTCCTGATGCACCCGAACTTAATCTTAATAACTTTAAGGTTGTTCAAATAAATACTCACCTAACTGCTAACGATAGCGCTGATAAAATTAAAAAAATGTCGGCTGATAAAATCAATGTAGAGGAAAGAATTAAAAAATTAGATGAAACTATAGTTAAGAAAAGATCTGAGATTTCTACTAAAAAGTATTCATCAAACATACAGAAAGATAAAGATAGAAATGAATTAAACGGACTTATCGATGAAAGAACTAGTGAAACTAGTCTTTATAATAGTCAAGTAAATCAAATTCAATCATTGGCATCAGGTACTAATACTAATAATGTTTCGCCTAAATACAGAGTTAGAGGATTTTGGCAAATACCTGCAGCTAAAAAAGTTGCTGATACAGCAGATCAAAAAATTGTACAATTCGTTATACAATATAGATATTTATCAACTAGCGGCAAGGCAAGTGAAGTTACACAACTTCCATTTACTGATGGCACTAGACAAAAAACTGCAGTATTCTCAAACTGGAACGAAACTAAAACTAAAGTAAGAGATAGATTTAGAAACACTTTAAATAGGAAATTTGCTTGGAAAAACAGTTTAGTTGAAGATGCTCAAGCTGTTAATTTCAACCAATTAGACATATCTATAAATGAAGGTGAATTAGTAGAAGTTAGAGTTAAATCTGTTTCTGAAGCTGGTTATCCTGCTAACCCAATATATTCTGATTGGTCAGAATCTATTACTATGGATTTTCCAATTGCTGAAATAGACACAACAAACGTTGAAGCATTGTTAATGAGTAACGCCGCTGAAACTGCCGGTGTTAAAATTTCACAGGAACTTACATCTAAAGGTGTGTTTTCACATATAGATGATTCATTCAGTGCTAATGAAAAATATTATGCACACACTGCAACAAGTATTGCTTCTGGATTTCTTTCAGCTGAACAAAAACCTATATCGGTTTATGATAAAATTGCAGAATTAGAATCTCAAATAGCATCACTTAAGGGTACGGTAGAAGTTGAGATTGGTGAATTAGTAGTTAAAATAATGGATGAAGATGGTACAGTTACTGTTGTAAACAATGGAACTACAAATCAAATATTTGCAGGGTACTATACAGATGAAGTTGCTAGTTTAACTGTTAAAAAAGGACACATTGTCACTAAGACATTTAAAATATTACTAGAAAATACTAAAGCTACTAAATTAGAATTGATTTCTAGATTAGTAGGTGATAGGAATTTACCGGCATATAGATCAAGTGCCAATGGTACAGAAGCAGGAAACAATGGATTTGGTGTGACATTTAATGATGGCGGCGATGCAACTGCAGATAACAAGATAAGCTCTGATAACTATTACACATCTGAAGGGAAATATGATTTAGCTCCTATACAATATCAAAACCTAAACGATAGTGATATCGCAGATTATGATTTATTATCTGAAGCGCCATATCAATCTGCACAAAGACGTGGTCAGTTTATTTATTCTAGATTCATGGATATTGCTAATCAAAATTCATTATATGTGACTGCTCCATTAGTATCGCAAGATTTAACCTTTGATGAATTTGAATATTCTCTTGGTTATACTGCATTTCAGGATGCTAGCGCATGGAATAACAGGGATCTTCTATCGGCATCTGGTAACGGAAATTCTGTTGATTTTATATGGACAGGAACATTCGGTATAAATGATGGTAATAATGTTACTGGAGACTTTGCTCAAACAAAGGTTGATGTATGTACTATTGGAACTATCGGTGCAGCTACTTATAATAATAGTCTTTTTATTCACAAAGATCATCCAGATTTAGTTAATTTGTATTCTGATTTTCAAGATAACGGTGATTTTACTGGTGGAAGTATTACTAGTGTACCTGTATCTTCACAAAAAGATAACATTACAACTATAGTTGACAATGCAATATACACGATGCCTATTACATCAACATATGCAACGGGTACAACATTTGTATATAGTGGTTTTCTTAGTCCAACTGTAGGAAGCTCTTTTTCTCCATCAGCTGTTAATTCTGCTAAAGCTACTAAACAATTGGCATTTCAAAAAACAAGTTTAGTAACAGCCGATTCTAATAGAACTTTTAAAATGTCGTTTGACGCAAATGATCAATACCTTTTAGGTGGTCGTTCTTGTGGATCATTCTTATTTTTATCTCCTATTAATTTAAACACATTACGTGTTGAAGGTGATACTAAACGAAGTAGAAAACAAGTTAATGCAAAGGTTGGAAACTTAGACAGTTCTGGTGCACTTTCAGTTGACGTTACATTCCAATATAGAATGACAGATTATTTCGGTAATGATTCATCTAGTGATATTGGTAGAGTTGGAGGTCAAGCTAAGTTAAAATTCCCGAACCTAACATATACTAAGAAAATAGGTTTAGATATATTTGACAAACACGATCAACAGTTTTCGTTTGACATAGAAGTTTTTGCAAAATACAGACCAAAGGGTAAAAACTTAAACTCTATTAAAGCCGCAAGACTTACAAGACACGGTGCATAAATTAAATCTGGATATATAATACAGACAGATGAACTGTG
>TARA_B110000208_G_scaffold140324_1_pt1 | contig 26393 bp, 29 predicted proteins | sample TARA_B110000208 | Tara Oceans TARA_B110000208 (sample SAMEA4397426) | marine metagenome | biome: Polar Biome; feature: [SRF] surface water layer (ENVO:00010504); material: water (ENVO:00002006), including particulate matter (ENVO:01000060) such as... | depth 5 m
GTTCTGATTTTTTAAAGTGACAATTCCTTAGCTAAAAAGACAAAAAAAAACCCTTACAAATAATTGTAAGGGTTTTTGAGAAGTAGGTATGAAATTCTTTGAATAAGAATTTAAAAAAAATCTAATATCTATAGTGTTCTGGTTTGTAAGGACCGGCTTGTGTAACTCCAATATATTCCGCTTGATCTTGACGCAATTCCGTCAACTCAACACCAATTTTTGCCAAGTGTAAAAAGGCTACTTTTTCATCCAAATGTTTTGGCAACATATACACTTCGTTTCCATAAGCAGCTGCATTGTTCCAAAGTTCCATTTGTGCCAATGTTTGATTGGTAAATGAATTTGACATTACAAAACTAGGGTGTCCTGTTGCACAACCTAAATTTACCAAACGACCTTCTGCTAATAAAATAATATCTTTTCCGTTGATATTGTATTTGTCAACTTGAGGTTTAATTTCAATTTTCTCGCTATTTGCATTTAAATAAGGAACATCAATCTCATTGTCAAAATGACCAATATTGGCAACAATTACTTTGTCTTTCATCGCTTCAAAATGCTCTGCACGAACAATGTCTTTGTTTCCAGTGGTAGTAATAATAATGTCAGAATTTCCAACGACTGTTTCTAGTTTCTTTACCTCAAAACCATCCATTGCAGCTTGTAGCGCACAAATAGGATCAATTTCTGTAACAGTAACAATAGAACCAGCACCTTTAAAAGAAGCCGCAGTACCTTTACCAACATCACCATATCCACAAACTGTGACCCGTTTTCCTGCCAACATAATATCTGTTGCTCTACGAATTGCATCTACTGCAGACTCTTTACAACCATATTTATTATCAAATTTCGATTTTGTTACCGAATCATTGATGTTAATTGCAGGCATTGGCAACGTTCCGTTTTTAACACGCTCGTACAATCTGTGAACACCTGTAGTAGTTTCTTCAGACAATCCATTAATTCCTGCAGCCAATTCTGGAAAACGATCTAACACCATGTTGGTTAAATCTCCACCATCATCTAATATCATATTCAATGGTTTTTTGTCTTCACCAAAAAATAAGGTTTGTTCAATACACCAATCAAATTCTTCCTCATTCATTCCTTTCCAAGCATACACCGGCGTTCCAGTTGCAGCAATTGCTGCAGCAGCTTGATCTTGTGTAGAAAAAATATTACATGAACTCCAAGTAACTTCTGCACCTAAAGCTTGTAACGTTTCAATTAAAATAGCCGTTTGAATGGTCATGTGCAAACACCCAGCAATTCTTGCTCCTTTTAAAGGTTGGGCATCTCCATACTCCTCTCTTAAACTCATTAATCCTGGCATTTCTGCTTCTGCCAAATCCATTTCTTTTCTTCCCCAGTCTGCTAAAGAAATATCCTTAACTTTGAAAGGTACATATGCTGTAGTTGCACTCATATTTTTGTATATTTATATTCTAATTTTTCAAGGTGCAAAGTTACAAAATACATTTTTAAAAATATGGCTCTTTACAAAATAGTATCCGTAAATAAAACAACTAAAGTCCTGATTTGGAAGATTGAAGAATCAATTTCAGAATTAAAAGAAGGGATTTCTTTGTCAGAAAATAGTACAACTCGCTTGCAATCAATGAAATCTGAATTGCATCAAAAAGGGTTTTTAAGCATCCGACATTTATTAAAGGAAATTGGATACTCTGATTTTGATTTGATTTACGATGTCTTTGGAAAACCGCATTTAAAAAATGGCAAGTTTATCTCCATCACACATTCTTATACTTTTACAGCAATTATTATTTCTGAAAACCTCCCTGTTGGAGTTGATATTGAAAAACAACGAGAGAAAATTTTAAAAATCGCCCATAAATTTACCTCCTTAGAAGAATACAAAACCATTGCAAATTCCGAGGCCTTAATTAGTAAGCTCACCATTGTTTGGGGCGCCAAAGAAAGTTTGTATAAAATTTACGGAAAGAAAAAACTTTTATTTTTACATCATATCCATATAGAAGATTTTAAGTTTGAAAACCAAAAAACAATAGGGGAAATTCGTTTTGATGGGACAACAAAAACATATCAAATTGAATTTTTAGAATTTGAAGGCTTTACATGTGTATTCGCCTATAAAAAAAAAGATCCCCATTGAATATGAACCTTCCTATGTAATGTAATTTTGTTTTTATATTTGCTAAAAAAAAGAATCTAAAGTTCCACAAGAACTTCTTACTTTTGCCTTACAAAAACCAGCTTAAAAACAACCATGTCAGAAATTTTTGACTTCTTTTTCGCTCAATACAAAACGTACTCAACAACAGATACCGTTTTAGAAATTATTGCCGTAATTTTTGGATTTTTATCCGTTTGGTACTCGAAAAAAAATAACATTTGGGTATTTCCAACAGGGATGATAAGCACAGCCATCTTTGTATATTTATTGGTTCAATGGGAACTTTTAGGCGACATGATGATTAACGGATACTATTTTATCATGAGTGTTTATGGTTGGTATTTATGGACACGAAAAGTAGACGATATCGCGGTCACAAAAATTTCAAGAACTACTAAAAAAGAAAAAAAAATTGCAGCTTTTATATTTATTGCAACTTTAATTTTTGTGTACATCGTATACACCACTTTTGATAAATGGACTAGCTGGGTAGCCTATGCAGACACCTTTACCACTGCTATTTTCTTTGTAGGAATGTGGTTGATGGCAAAACGGAAAATTGAAAATTGGCTGTTTTGGATTGTGGGCGACATCATCTCAATTCCATTATATTTTTACAAAGGATTTACATTTACAAGTTTTCAATATTTAGGATTTACATTTATTGCCATTTTTGGCTATTACGCATGGAAAAAGAACTTAAACAAGACCCAATCAACTTAGTAAAAGTTGTTTTATTTGGCCCAGAATCTACCGGAAAAACAACCCTTTCCAAACAGCTGGCACGCCATTACAATACGGTTTGGACACCCGAATTTGCAAGAGCCTACTTACAGAAAAAATGGAACAACGAACGAAAAACCTGTGAAGTATCAGACCTTCTACCCATTGCAGTTGGGCAAATACACTTGGAAAACAGGTTGGCAAAAAAGGCAGACAAATTGCTTATTTGTGATACAGATCTATTAGAAACCAAAGTCTATTCTGAGGAGTATTATGGTGGCTTTGTAGACAAAAAACTCAACAAAGCTTCCGAAGAAAATAAATACGATTTATACCTGTTAACCTATATAGATACCCCTTGGGAAGAAGATGACTTAAGAGATCGGCCCGCCTTGCGTTTCGAAATGTTTACCGCTTTTGAAAATGCGCTAAAAAAGCACAACAAAAATTATATTTTATTAAAAGGAGATAAAGAAACACGTTTGAAAGCGGCAACAACAGCCATTGATAAAATCATTCTTCAAAAAGACCACTTGTTCTCTTTTTCTGATTCTTTGCCTGAAAAGGAGTTATAAATGTTTTTCTTAAAGAATAAAACGCCCCAGTTTCTAGAGTGTATTTTTATAGTGTTTGAATTACTTCAAGCTGAAATTGCAGACATATGAACAAAGAAATCATCCAAAAAGAGTTACACTTTAAAGCAACCCGAAGCTCTGGTGCTGGTGGCCAACATGTAAACAAAGTATCTTCAAGGATTGAATTGGTTTTCGATTTAGAGAAATCAACCTCTTTGTCTGAAAGTGAAAAACATCTTTTAAGCCAAAAACTAGCAGCAAAGCTCACCAAAGAAAATCGCCTTATTTTATCTTGTGAAGAAACAAGGTCACAACACAGAAACAAGGAAATTGCAATTCAAAAATTCTTGCGATTAATTACAGAGAGCCTTATTCGTCCTAAAAAAAGAAGGCCCACCAAACCAAGCAGAGCTTCAGTTCGAAGACGTTCGGAAACAAAACAAAGAACCTCTGTAAAAAAAACACTCCGCAAAAAACCAGGACTCGATTAAAAAAAATCATTTTTTAGTTTCTCATTACAAAAAAGTAACTTAATTTTGCGACGTTCTCATAAAGGGGTGCTTTAATCGGCTGAGATCATACCCATTGAACCTAGAACAGGTAATGCTGTTTAGGAAACACGTATTCACAAAAGGTTTTTAATCTTTTTGAGAATGCAATCGTAAAGCAACGATTTATAAAAAAATTATTCAATCATAATCACAAGAATAATTCCCTCTTTTTATTCGTTTTAAAATTTTAAAATGAAAAAAATTACCTTTTTCTTATTCTTGTTTACAAGCCTGCTTGTAAACGCCCAATATGTTACATTGTCTGGAAAAGTTTTAGATAAAAATCAAGAACCATTGTCTGGCGCTTCCATTCAAATCAGTGTATTAAACCAAGGAACGGCTACCGATGCTGAAGGAAAGTTTTCATTAAACATTCCTATAGGAACCTATAAAATAGCCATTTCCTATCTGGGTTTTAAGACGCATTATTTTGATCAAAAAATAACTCAAAATGAAAATATTATTGTCGAATTATTTCTGGAGGAAAATATTTTAGAAGAAGTGTTGGTTTCAGCAGTACGCGTAAATGCAGACGTTCCAGTCACCTTCTCCAACTTATCAAAAAAAGAAATTGCAAAACGAAACTTAGGGCAAGACATTCCCATCCTATTAAATTACATGCCTTCAGTAGTATCTTCTTCTGACGCAGGAGCAGGTGTCGGCTACACCTACATGAGCGTTCGAGGTTCCAATGGAGAACGTATTAATGTGACCGTAAACGGAATTCCTTATAACGACGCGGAAAGCCATGGAACTTTCTGGGTGAATTTAGGCGATTTTGCTTCCTCTACCCAAAACCTGCAATTGCAACGTGGTGTTGGAACTTCTACCAATGGATCGGGGGCTTTTGGTGCCAGTTTAAATATTTTAACAGATGCTATTTCTGAAGAAGCATACGGAGAAATTTCCAACTCTTTTGGATCTTTTAATACTCGAAAAAACACCCTTAAATTCAGTACTGGAAAATTAAATGAGACGAAACTTGGTCAGAGTATAGAAATTGCGGGGCGATTGTCAACTATTTCTTCCGATGGGTATGTAGACAGAGCATCTGCTGATTTAAAATCCTACTATTTACAAGCCAGTTACACCGATGAAAACACCTTAATAAAAGCAGTTTCTTTTGGTGGTAAAGAAAAAACCTACCAAGCTTGGTATGGTTTAACAGCCGATCAATTAGCAGAAGACCGAAGACAAAATCCGTACACCTATGACAATGAAGTAGACGACTACAATCAAAACCATTACCAATTGCATTGGAATGAAAAACTAAATGCGCAATGGTCTACAACACTTGGATTGAACTACACAAAAGGATCCGGTTTTTTCGAGCAGTATAAAACGGAAGAAAGTGCGGCAGATTTCAATAATTTAATTCTCGATGGAACCGATGTCATTGTAAGACGTTGGTTAGAAAATGATTTTTATGTCTTTAATTTCAACACCAACTACAAAACAGACAAAATGAATTTCATTGCTGGAGTTTCCTATTCAAACTATACCGGAGATCATTTTGGCGAAGTAATATGGGGAGAAAATTTTGCCCCAAATGCAAACATTAGAGATCGTTACTACTTTTCTGATGCTTCCAAAACTGACTTTTCCGTATTTGCAAAAGCAACGTTTCGGGTCTCAAGTAAATTCTCTGGATACTTAGATTTGCAAGAAAGAATTGTAAATTATCAAACCCAAGGAATTACTTCAGACAATCTATCGATTGATGTGGATGCTTCATTTCATTTTTTCAATCCAAAATTTGGATTTACCTACAAGGTCAACGACCAAAACAGTCTATACACTTCTTTTGCCGTTGCAAACAGAGAACCAAACAGAAACGATTTTGAAAGTGGAATTGACACTCCAGAAACCTTACATGATTTCGAATTGGGTTGGCGTTCAAAAAGTAAAAACATCAAACTGAATACGAATATCTATTATATGGATTATAAAAACCAGTTGGTTTTAACAGGGGCAATTGATGATGTTGGAGCAGCAATTAGAACGACCTCTGGGAGCAGTTATCGATTGGGATTAGAAATAGATGCAGACATTCGCCTAAGCGATGCTTTTTCAATTCGTCCCAATGCGGCCTTTAGTACCAACAAGAACAGAGCATTCTTTTTATCCAGAGATGGGAATTCGACACCAGTGGCACTAGGAAATACAAATTTATCTTTTTCTCCAGGCATGGTCCTTGGAAATGTTTTCACCTATGCTCCTGAAGAGAATTTACAAATATCTCTGTTGTCAAAACATGTTGGCAAACAATACATGAGTAATTATAGTAGTGCCATTTCCACCAATGATGTTTTAGAAAGTTTTTTCACCTCAGACATCAATCTGGTATATACCTTACAACCAAAATCCATTTTTAAATCAGTGGTGTTTTCTGCTTTGATTAACAACATTTTCAATAAAGAATATGTAGACAGAGGCTACTATTATACCTATGATGATACTTGGTCTTCCTCAGAAGTTACAACAACTTTGGACGGCGCTGGGTATTACCCGCAAGCCACCCGAAATTTTTTAGTAGGAGTTACGCTAACTTTTTAAATTTAAAAAATAGGATCCATTAGAACCCCAAGTGTATGCTTGGGGTTTTTTTAATCTGTGAGAGATCGATTTAGGATGCTAAAAAATCAACAACCGAATTGTAAAAATCTTTGGGATTTTCTGCATGCAACCAATGTCCAGCATTGGCAATAGCAACCACCTTCGCATTTGAGAAGTAAGCGGCTATAATTGGCAACTCGCGTTCTGTAATATATTCCGATTTTGCGCCCTTTAGAAACAAGGTTTTTCCTTCAAAAGAAGTGCCTTCTGGCAAGGCGTCTCCAATACAGGGATTATTTTCTGTCAATGATTTTAGATGAAAACGAAACGCTAATTGTCCTTTTTCAATCCAATACACATTTTTTAGTAAAAATTGTCGAATGCCTACCTCAGGAATCAGTTCCGCCAGCTTTGCATCCACCAAACTTCTTGTAGTTTGTATGGAAAAATCAATCGAATTCAGTCCTGCTAATATCGCATTGTGATGCGGCTCGTATTTTCTTGGCGAAATATCTGCAATCATTAACTTATCAATCATTTCAGGATAGGTAACCGCAAACAGCATGGCAGTCTTTCCCCCCATAGAATGCCCCAAAAGATGTATCTTATCTAATTGATGGTGCTGAATGTAGTGGTATAAATCTTCTACCAACAATTCATAATTAAAAGCAGCTGCATGAAAACTACGTCCGTGATTTCTTTGATCAATTAAATGCACTTCGTGATTTTCTGAAAACTGATTTCCAAGTGTTTTCCAATTGTCACTCATTCCAAAATATCCGTGTAAAATTAACAACGGCTTTCCGGTTCCTTTAATGGTTGAATGTAAAATTTCCATATTATTGCAATCGATGTAAGTACATATTTACAACATTTTCCAACCCCAAATAAAGGCTCTCTGCAATCAATGCATGTCCAATAGAAACTTCTGCTAAATGTGGAATATTCTCTTTAAAAAATTGAATATTTTCTAAGCTCAAGTCATGCCCAGCATTAATTCCTAAACCCAACGAATGTGCTAAAATTGCGGCTTCTGTGTAAGGTTTTATAGCTGTTTTGTTTCCCAAATCGTATTGGGTCGCAAAATCTTCTGTATATAATTCTATGCGATCTGCACCTGTTTTTGCGGCCGCTTCAATCTGCTTTAAATCTGTACCAATAAATACCGAAGTTCGGATGCCGTTTTGTTGAAACTCCCCAATCACTTCTTTTAAAAATGACTGGTGCTGTATGGTATCCCAACCAGCGTTTGAGGTAATTGCATCTACACCATCGGGAACTAAAGTTACTTGCGTAGGCTTTGTTTCTAATACCAAATCGATAAACGATTGGATTGGGTTTCCTTCAATATTATACTCCGTATGTACCATAGAAACCAAGTCTCTCGCGTCTTGATATTTAATATGACGCTCGTCGGGTCTGGGGTGAATGGTAATCCCTTGGGCACCAAAATCTTGAATATCGGAAGCTACTCGTAAGAGGTTGGGCACGTCTCCTCCTCTTGAATTGCGTAAAGTTGCAATTTTATTGATATTTACACTTAACTTTGTCATTGTCTAAAATTAGGTTGCAAAGATAACTCATTAAATGATTTTATCCTATATTCGTAGTACATGAACATTACTGATTACATCTTAAAAGAAATAAAATCCTTAACTTCCAAAAGCACCATAGAAAAGGCTCAAAAGTTGTTTAATGATTATCCGATCACTCATTTTAATGTGGTAGATAACGGTGTTCTCTTAGGTTTATTTTCTGAAAGCGACATTCAGCCCATAGAAAACAAAGCAGCTTTATTATCGGAATATAGCCATCTTTTAACCTATTTTTATGCAGAAGAGAAGACCAATGTTTTGGCATTGCTTCAAATTTTCGCAGAAAATGATGCTACGGTAATCCCAGTTTTAGCTCACACAAAAAAATACCTTGGGTATTATGATTTGTGCGATGTGTTAGATGTTTTTGCATCCAGTCCGTTTATGATTGAAGAAAGTGAAACCATGCTTGTAGAAACAGTAGAAAATAATTTCTCAATGAGTCGTATTTCACAAATAGTGGAAGCAAACGGCGGTAAATTGTTGGGAGCCTATATCTCCGAAAAAAAAACGGGCAATGTGCAGGTAACCTTAAAAATAGTCTCTCAAGAAATCAGTGAGATTATCCAAACTTTTAGAAGATATGAATATATCATTCTATCCTCTCATGATAATGATTCGTATTTAGATGATTTAAAAGACAGATCTCAGTACCTTCAAAAATACCTCAATATTTAATGAAAAAAATAGCAATTTACGGGCAATCTTATTCTTTAAGTGCAGAAAAGGAAGTTCAAATTCTTTTAAGTGTCTTGGAAGAAAAAAAAGTTGTTGTCTTTTTTGAAAAAAAATTTTATACGCTTTTAAACCAAAACAATGTTTTAATTAAAAAGTACCCAACATTTGAACATTTCAATGATTTAAACACTTCGTTTGATTTGTTATTTACCATTGGTGGCGATGGCACTATTTTAAGAGCAATCACTTATATCAGAGATTTAAACATCCCTATTTTAGGAATTAATGCAGGTCGAATGGGTTTCTTGGCATCCATTAAAAAAGATGCTATTAGAGAAAGTGTCGCCTGTGCCATGAATGGCGATTTCACAATTCAAGAACGTACTTTATTAAGCATTCGAACCGAACCAGAAATAAAAAGCCTAGAAGAGTTAAATTTTGCTTTGAACGAAATTACAATTTCTCGAAAAAACACTACATCAATGATTGGTGTAAAAACCTATTTAAATAAAGAATACCTCTCCAATTATTGGGCAGATGGTTTAATTATAGCAACACCAACCGGCTCAACGGGATATTCGTTAAGTTGTAATGGCCCCGTAATATTACCCGCATCAAAAAGTTTGGTTATCACTCCCATTGCACCACACAACTTAAATGCCAGACCCATGGTCATCCCAGATGATACCGCCATAGAATTAGAAGTTGATGCACGCGAGAAAAAGTTTTTAATTTCATTAGATTCTCGGATCGCTACCGTTCCAATAGGCACCAAAGTTTTTATTGCCAAAGCACCATTTACGATAAAAAGTATGTTGCCAAACAATCAATCTTTTTTACAGACGCTTCGGAGTAAATTACTCTGGGGAGAAGATATTCGAAATGAATCCCCTTTTTCAGTAAATTCCCACAATAAATAAGCAAATTCGTTGTTATTCAAAAAAGACTGGATATTAACTTTTTAAAGCAAATTGAAATCCATATATTTGCACGCTATTTTTGAACATGAAAAAATGTATATTATTTATAATTTGTATCAGTTTTTCAGCAATATCGTTGGCTCAAATTAATGAAGTTGGTTTCTTTGTAGGAGGATCAAACTATGTCGGAGATATTGGCCGTACTAATTATATATACCCAAACAAACTCGCAGGAGGATTGATTTATAAATGGAACTGGAATCCAAGAATGGCACTAAGAGGAACCTTTAGTTACCTCCCAATAGCTGGTGACGACAAAAACGCAAGCACCGATTTTAAAAGAGAGAGGGGTTATAAATTTAACAACACCATAAATGAATTTGCAGTGGGTTTAGAATATAATTTTTATGAGTACGATATTTCTACATCGGAAAAATCGGCAACCCCTTATATACTGATAGAATTTGCTTCGTTCCAATATAAATCTGCACAAGAGGTTGCCAGTAATGGAACTATTACTTATACAAACAAAACTTCTTATGCAATTCCTTTTGGTGTTGGATACAAATCAAAACTCTATGGAGCCTTTGCCTTTGCAATTGAAGCCAAAGTAAGATATACTTTTGAAGACGATTTAGATTACACAACCGGAAGATTCCCTGCATTAGATTTTGGAAGCAAAGGAAATGACTGGTATGCTTTTACAGGAGTTTCACTCGTATATACTTTTGGCCGACCAGCCTGTTACACAAAGGGAATATAATTTATGGATAAAAAATTACACATTAACTTACAAAAAGTTCCAAAACACGTTGCCATTATTATGGATGGAAACGGACGTTGGGCAAAAAGCAAAGGAATGAGTAGAGTCTTTGGCCATAAAAACGCCCTTACGGCAGTTCGAGAATCTGTAAAAGCAGCTTCAAAAATTGGTGTTGAAGCAATTACACTTTATGCTTTTTCAACAGAAAACTGGAACAGACCCAAATTGGAAGTAGATGCATTGATGCGTCTATTGATTCATTCACTGAATAAAGAATTGCCTGATTTTCAAAAAAATGGAGTTCGTGTAAATGCCATTGGCGGAATTGAAAACCTTCCTGCAAAAGCACAAAAAGTTTTGAACGGTGTCATTTCAGACACAAAAGACAATACAAGAATCGTATTAACTTTAGCATTAAGTTATGGTGCTCGAGAAGAAATTGTTAATACTATCAAAAACATATCTAAAAAAGTTGTTAATAAAGAACTTTTAATAAAAGAAATTAACGAAAACACTATAAATAACCATTTATATACATTTAATTTGCCCGACGTTGATTTAATGATAAGAACTAGTGGTGAACAACGCATTAGTAATTTCTTATTATGGCAAATGGCGTATGCCGAATTGTATTTCACAGATATACTTTGGCCAGACTTTAGAGAAGCGCATTTTTATGATGCAATAATAGAATATCAGAATAGAGAAAGAAGATTTGGAAAAACAAGCGAACAAATTACAGAATAGCATTTCTGTTGTATTAGTATTTACTGCACTTTTTTTTAATTTGATTGCAAATTCGCAAACAAAATTAGACAGTATTACTCAAATTAAGAATGACACCCTAATTAAAAACATTTCTTTCGTAGAAGGAAAAGAATATGTTTTAGGAGGCATTAGTGTTACTGGTTTAAAAAAGTTTAGCGAAGAGACCGTTCGGGTTTTTACTGGGCTAAGAGCAGGATTGAAGATAAAACTTCCTGGAGACAAATTGACCAGTGCCATCAAAAAATTGTATGAAAGTAAGCAATTTAGCAATGTAGATGTGTATCTTGAAAAGGTAGATAGCACAAACGTTTATCTACAATTTGATGTACAAGAATTACCACAATTAAATACGGTAAAAGTGAGCGGTGTAAGCAAATCGAAAGCCAAAACACTGATTGAGGATGCTGAATTAAAAATTGGGGCAATGGTTACAGACAATCTAATTGTAACCACTAAAAATTACTTCGAAAAGAAATATACTGACAAAGGATACTTAAAAACGAAAGTTAATTTAAACATCACAAACGATACCACAGATATCAATACAGTAAACATGTCAATCCTAATTGACAAAGGGAATAAGATAAAAATTAAAGACATTAATTTTACAGGAAATGCATCACTTTCTAGTTATAAACTAAGAAAAGCAATGAAAAACACCAAAAGAAAATTCTTTGGGCGTTTTTGGAAAGGTTCAAAGTATATTGAAGATGACTACCGGGAAGATTTGGAAAGTATTTTAACGGTATATAGCGCTTTAGGATATAGAGATGCGCGTATTTTGAGTGACAAACTTATTTGGAACGATGACAACACCATCAACTTAGAAATCGAACTGGAAGAAGGAAAGCAATACCGTTTTTCAGAAATTTTATTTGTTGGAAATAAAGAATACACCGATGAATACTTAAAACAATTTTTAAGAATTGAAAATGGTGATGTATACAATGGTGTTGTTTTAAAAGAACGCGTTAGTGGAGACGGAAGTCCTACCTCACAAGATTTATCGACCTTGTATCAAGATAATGGTTTTTTGTTTTCTTCAGTAAATGCAGTAGAAACTAAAGTAGAAAACGATTCTATTACTGTAGAAATTAGAATTAGAGAAGACGAAAAAGCAACCATTAAAAAAGTATCCGTTTCTGGAAATGACAAAACAAACGATCATGTTCTTTTTAGAGAACTGCGCGTAAAGCCAGGAGATTTATTTAGCAGAAGTGCCATCATTAGATCCATTCGTGAAATTGGTCAGCTAGGATTTTTTGATCAAAATGTAACACCAGATGTAATTCCAGATTATCAAAACAAAACGGCAGACATTAATTTCAATGTGGTTGAAAAAGGAGGAAGTCAAATAGAACTACAAGGAGGTTATGGTGGTGGATCATTTATTGGTACGCTCGGATTGTCTTTTAATAATTTCTCTTTTAGAAACATGTTTAACAAGGCAGCCTACAAACCCTTACCAATGGGAGATGGACAAACACTATCGATCCGTTTACAATCTAGTAGAACCTACAATACCTATAGTTTTTCATTCTCAGAGCCATGGTTAGGAGGTAAAAAACCACAATCTTTATCGTTTTCTATTTATTCTTCAAATCAATATCAGATTAATCCTCAAACCTTTGAAGTAGACAAAGATCAAAGTTTAGGAATCATTGGGGCATCCTTGGGATTAGGACAGCGATTAAAATGGCCAGACGATTTCTTTCAATTATCACAAAGTATTAGCTACCAAAGTTTCAATTTAAATAATTACGGCTTTAGAGTTGGTAGTGATGTCTTAAGCAATGGAACTTTAAACAACTTGGCTTATAACGTGAGTTTAACAAGAAACTCATCTGGACCCAGTTTAATATTCCCTACCTATGGATCTGAATTTTCTGTTGGATTAAAAGCAACCCTACCCTATTCTTTGTTAAACAACAAAGACTATTCCGTAGCTGAAGAATTGACAGCTGAAGAAAAGAACGATAAAATAGCAGAAAACTACAAATGGTTGGAGTACTATAAAATAAGCATGAAAGGAAAGTGGTATACCGCTTTTACAGACAAGTTAGTACTTATGAAGAACATAGAAATTGGCTATTTAGGATACTATAACGAAGAAGTTGGACACACACCATTTGAAAGATATTTTGTAGGTGGAGACGGAGTTGCTGCATTCCAATTAGACGGTAGAGAAACCATTGGGTTAAGAGGGTATGAAAACAGCCGTTTAACGCCTTTAGAAAATGGCGGTGGAACCATGTACAGTAAATACCAATTAGAACTAAGATACTCAATTACAGACACCCCTTCTGCCTCTATCTATGCCGTTGGGTTTTTAGAAGCTGGAAATTCATATGACAATTTTGATGAATTTAAACCGTTTGAAGTAAAGAGATCTGCGGGATTAGGAATTCGAGTATTTATGCCAGCATTTGGTCTTTTAGGTATTGATTTTGCACATGGGTTTGACCCATTACCTGGTCAAGCATTAAAATCTGGTTGGCAAACACATTTTATAATAGGAAGACAGTTCTAGGAAAATAGTACATTTGTAAGAAGTCTTTTTTTGGCACGGTTTTTTATAAACACACAATATAAATGAAAAAATTAGTTTTATGTATCGTTCTTTCGCTTTTGGCAACAGGAAGTTATGCTCAAAAAAACCAGCGTATTGCCTATATTGACATGGAATATATTCTAGGAAATCTTCCAGAATATATGGAAGCTCAAAACACATTAGACACAAAAATTGCAAAATGGACAAAGAACTTAGACACCCAAGCAAGGCATATTGAAGTTCTAAAAACAGATTTAGCCAATGAAAAAGCAATTCTAACCAACGATTTAATCGAAGAAAGAGAAGAAGAAATTACCTTAAAGCAAGAAGAATTAAGAAGATTAGAATCTTTGTACTTTGGTCCTAACGGAGACATGTTCCTCGTTAGAAAGCAATTAGTAAAACCAATACAAGATCAAGTTTACTTTGCAATTCAAAAAATTGTAAAAGCAAAAAAATATGACTTCGTTTTTGATAAATCTAGCGAATTGATTATGCTATATTCAAATAAAAAATACGATATTAGCGAAATTATTTTATCATATATCGACAAAAATCGAAACGTTGCTAATCGAAAAGCCAAACAAGAAGAAAAGAAAACGACTCCAAAGGAACTAACTGCAAGACAACTAAAATTGTTAGCAGCAAAAGAGAAAAAAAGAGACGAATTAAAGGCTAAAAAAGAGAAGAGAAAACAATTGATTGCAGAGAGAAGAAGTGCACTGTTAGCAAAAAAGGAAACAAAAAGAAAGCTTTTAAAAGAAAAGCAGGAGGCAGCAAGAAAGAAAAAAGAAGAACAAAAAAACAATAATAATTAATTAAATTAAAACAAGAATGAAGAATTTTAAAACGGTACTATTAATTGCTGTATTTACATTAGGATTTGGTGGTATTGCAAATGCACAAAAAGTAGCTCATGTAGATTTTGAAAGAGTTGTTGCTAATATGTCTGAAACAAGAGCATTGTTTGCTGATTTAGACAAGAAAGCTAAGACAATGAAGGATGATATTGAAGGTATGAAGAAAAAGTTTGAGAACAAAGCAAAGAAGTACGATGCTGAGGCAACAACTCAAACAGATGAAACCAACCAAAAAAGAAAAGCAGAATTGCAAGGAGACTACCAAAGACTTCAGAATGCGCAACAAATGGCACCACAAGAATTGCAACAAATACAAAGCAAAGGTTTAGAGCCAATTAATAAAAAAGCAATTGACGCAATTAACGCAGTAGCAGCTACAAAAGGTATTTTATACGTTTTTACTTCAAACATGTTAATCGTTAAAAAAGGAGAAGATTTATACGAAGCTGTAAAAGCGAAGTTAAGTTTATTAGCAGATCCTCAACCAAGAAATTAAGGACCTCTTTTATTAAAATAAAAAAAACCTACTCTTTTTGAGTAGGTTTTTTTATTTTTACAACAATGACACAAAAAAACTTTTCAATAGGCATCTTTGATTCTGGAGTTGGTGGGACTTCTATATGGAAGGAAATCAACCATTTGCTACCTCATGAGAGTACTTTGTATCTGTCGGACAGTAAAAATGCTCCTTATGGCGCTAAAAACAAGGATGAGATCATTTCATTAGCTATTAAGAACACAGAGTACCTACTCAACAGAAACTGTAAAATTATTGTGGTTGCCTGCAATACAGCAACTACAAATGCCATAGCGTATTTACGAGATCACTATTCTGTACCTTTTATAGGAATAGAGCCTGCTATAAAACCAGCAGCACTCCAAACTAAAACAAACAAGATTGGTATTTTGGCAACCAAAGGAACTTTAAACAGTGTATTATTTGAAAAGACATCTCAAGAATTAGGTCGAGAAATTCAAATAAAAGAACAAATTGGAGCCGGCCTGGTTGCGCTCATCGAAAATGGAAAACTAGATTCTGAAGAAATGACACGCTTATTGCAAAGCTATCTTCTCCCGATGGTTTCCGATAATATAGATTGCTTGGTATTGGGCTGCACGCATTACCCATATTTAATTCCGCAGATTCAAAAAATTATTGGCAAAAAAATTCACATTATTGATTCTGGACAAGCCGTTGCAAAACAAACAAAGAAAGTATTGTCTGAAGCCGATCTCTTAAAAACGGTACAAATCGAAAATAAAAGCTCGCATCAATTTTTTATTAATAGCGACAAAAGCACTTTGACCGCATTACTAGTAGATTGCGAGAAAGAAAAGTCTTTGATAATTGTAGAAACTGACTTCTAAAAGCCGTTAAAAGCAGCATTAATGTTTGGACAAGCAGCACCTCTTGGCTCCCTTGTAAACAGATTTAAACCTAAACTTATTTGATTAAAACCAGCAGAAGACAACACAATGTCGTTTAACTGGCGCGTATAGGTATAAGAAAACATGAAGTTCTTGAAATTCAAACCAACGATAGGCGTTATGTACTGAGCATTTTCAATAGCTCCAGATTCAAAACTTTTTCGAAAAGACAAAGCAGCCCAAAATTGAGTTTCACCAAAAGTCTTATAAGCTTTTAAATTAAGATCGGCAAAACGCTCACCGGTACCCTCTCTAAACTGAAGCATCACAGAAGGTTCTAGTTGAACAGCCTTTTCTTGACCAAAGTAATACCCTGCCGTGAAGATATAGTTTCTTAAATCTAGTGGTTCGTTAATGTTTAAATGATTTTTTGCGGTAAGTAATAAGTTCTTCACTGTAAAATAAGAAGAAAAACCTCCCAGATGATACGACATTCCAAAATCTGCATTGTAATAACTCGTACTCTCTACGACTTGAGAAAGTGCAGGATCGCCAAAAAAGGTCCTTTGATCGGACTGATTTTGAACAAATGTAAAAGACAACCCAAAAGAAAGCTGCTCAAACAAGCGACCATCACTAAGGGGCAAATGGTATGCATACGTTCCTTGCAATCCTTGTTGTGAATGGAATCCGTTTTGATCATTGAACAATACAAAACCGTATCCAGCATTTGTTTCTTCGCCTAATTTGGTATGAAAACTTACCGTCTGTAAAGCAGGAGCATTTGGAATACCTTGCCATTGCTGTCTTGCAGTAAACCTTAATTTAGATGAATTTCCAATTCCTGCAGCTGCGGGGTGAAGTAAATACACGTTGTCAGATAAATAATCCCAATAGATTGGAAGTGTTTCTTGAGAAAGAGAATTCATAGCAAAAAAAAGAGAGAACAAAAAGCTAAGCTTTGTATAAAATTGCTTCATTTAGTACAGATTATTTAATAATTTTTCAAATATATTGTTTTTATAACAAATTATAGTTTTCTACCAATATTTTTAACACAGTATTTAAACTAAAAGCGGCACTATTTATTGTTTCTAACACTAGAATAACTCTATGATGCAAAATATTATTGCTCAGAATTGGAATTTTGAAAGAAACTGAGGATAAAAACAACCTTTTATAAATGATATTATTTTTGAATTAAAGACAATCTTATTGAAAATGGGAAGCAAAAGGGGACTAAAAAAGATATTTACAATCACAATAAGAGCATTTGTTTAACCAAATAAAAATAAAAAGTTTGAAAACTCATTATCTAACAATCTGAATTTTAACACTTGAATTACAAAAGGATATTCTTTGGTAAACCCAACGGCATTTACACCCAACAATGATGGTATAAATGACTTTATTCGACCATCCTCTAGAGGATTTATTGAATTAGAAATGACTATTCTAAATACTTGGGAAACACTTGTGTACCGTGAAAAAAGCACAACACCAGATGGATGGGATGGGGTCATAAAAGGGCTGCCCGCCGAAAATGGAAACTATGTAATGCTGGTAAAAGGGCTTACTTTTTATGGAAAAGAAATTATTGAAACAACCCCTTTAACACTGCTAAAATAAGATGAAGAAAAAGATCCTTTTATTTTTAGTTTTAGCCTGTTTACAAGGACATGCACAAGATGTAATTTTTTCGCAAAATTTTTTAGTTCCAGAAACCTTAAACACTTCATTTACTGGGGCTATCCGAAGCACCAAAGTTGGTTCGGTATCGAGGTCACAATGGCGAAATACCGCTTTTAAAACCACTTCTAATTTTGTTTTTGCAGATACATGGCTCGAAGGATTTAAGGCCGGAATTGGTGTGCAACTTTTAAATCAGACCGAAAGTGCTTCTTCCTATACCTTTAATCAAATTAATTTTAATTACTCGATGGCTTTTGAAATTAGTGATACTTGGTTCTTTAGACCGAGTGTTTCTGCAGGTTTTGGGATTAAAAACTATGGATTTCAAAATTTACTTTTAGAAGATCAAATTAATTTAAACACCAACATCATTAACACCAGTACAATAGATCCTACTTTATTGAATTCGCAAAGAAATTTTTTCGATTTCAGTTCTTCTGTCTTGTTTAACAATGAAGATTCTTGGGTTGGTTTGACGATGAAGCATTTAAATAAACCCAATATTTCATTAACCGAAAATGGCAATACACCCTTAGATATTTTTTGGTCTGTTCACACAAAATACTACCTGCCTTTTTTAGAAAATTACAACACCTGGTTTTCTAGCAAAAGCAAAGTATATGTTCTATCTAACTTTATGATGCAAGGAAAATTTAATCGCCTAGACATCGGAGCTCAATATATCTTTGAGGATCAATTCTCTTTTGGAATCACTGCCGCTACAACGCCTATTGACAATTCTGAAACGGGTTCATTATTTACCTCTCTTAGTACTTTTGCAGGGGTTCGATGGCAAGGGTTTCGTTTTGGTTATTCTTATGATTTAAGCACTACTGAGCTTGTAAATACTGGGGGTATTCATGAGTTTTCCGTTTCTTATGATTTTGATATAAACATTAGAGCTTTAGATCGGTATAAATGTGTTTCTTTCTTTTAAATTTACGACCACTACTTAAAAATTTGTTTTCATTTTTTAGATAAAAAAGAGTTTCAAAAAATTGTATTACAAAACACTCAAAAGTCATTGTAACAATTGTTACTGGCTATAAAGAAACATCGTTTTATTTTTACCATAAATTTATAGAGAAGATGTTTAGACGTGGTTCAAAATTAAGAAGTATCATTGGAATGAAATGTCCAAATTGCCAAAAAGGGCATTTTTTTGAAGGACACCCCTATCAGTTTAGTAAAATAGGTGTTGTAAAAGAATCTTGTTCAGACTGCCATTTAAAATACGCAATAGAGCCCGGTTTTTTTCAAGGCTCTTACTATGTGTCCTACGGATTAGCTGTTGCGCTTTTCGTTGCATTATGGATTTTTAAAATACTTTTTTTACCAAATTTAACGTATCTTTCAACCGTAATTTCAATGGTAATTACCCTAATCGTATTGGCTCCTTTATTATTTGCATTTTCTAAAATTATCTGGATAAATATATTTGTTAATTATGATTCAAGATCTCAAAAATAACTTTGGCCATCTTTTTGAAGCCGAACTTTTACAAGAAATAAATCAAGTTGGAAGCTATAAAGATGTCGCCGAAGGTTCAAAAATGATGGAAATTGGCGACTATGTGCGTTCGATGCCCCTGCTCATTTCTGGTGCCATTAAAATTTTAAGAGAAGACAACAATGGCGATGAATTGTTGCTGTACTTTTTAGAAAAAGGAGACACCTGTGCCATGACATTAACCTGTTGTCTTGGAGAAACTAAAAGTGAAATCAGAGCCATTGCAGAAACGGATGCAACCTTAATAATGGTGCCAGTGCAAAAAATGGAAATCTGGGCTGGTAAGTATAAAAGTTGGCGAAAATTTGTTTTTGAAAGCTACCACAACCGACTCAATGAAATGTTTGCTACCATTGATAGTATTGCCTTTTTAAAAATGGATGAACGCCTTGTGAAGTATTTGAAAGAAAAATCAAGAATTTCTGAAGACCGCATTGTTCATAGCACGCATCAAGAAATTGCCTATGAATTGCACACCTCTCGAGTAGTCATTTCTAGGCTCTTAAAAAAATTGGAGAATTTAAATAAAATAGCCTTGCATAGAAATTACATTCTTATAAAAAATATCTAGGCTGGATGTAACTAATGTTACTGCAAACTTCTTTCTATACACTTACTTTTGTAAAAAAATAATGCATGCTCAAAAAAATACTGCCCATTTTACAGTGGCTCCCCTCCTATAAAAAAGAATATTTTTCGGGCGATTTAACGGCGGGTTTGACTGTTGGAATCATGCTCATTCCGCAAGGAATGGCTTATGCAATGATTGCCGGCTTGCCACCTGTTTTTGGTTTGTATGCCGCTTTAATACCGCAAATAATATATGCTTTTATGGGCACCTCTCGCCAATTGGCAGTTGGTCCCGTTGCCATGGACTCGCTGCTAGTAGCCGCAGGACTGGGCGCATTGTCTTTATCCGGAATCGATGAATACATCGCTATGGCAGTGTTTTTAGCCTTGTTTATGGGCGCAATTCAATTGCTATTCGGTATTTTAAGAATGGGGTTTTTAGTACGGTTTTTATCAAAACCTGTCATCAGTGGTTTTACTTCTGGAGCTGCAATTATTATTGGACTTAGCCAACTGAAACACCTCTTGGGTATCGAAATTACAAGAAGCAATCAAGTACACCTCTTGCTTACAAATGCTTTTAAAAACATGCATTTAACAAATATGTATGCACTAAGCATTGGAGTAGTTTCTATTGTTTTGATACAAATCATTAAAAAATTAAACAAAAAATATCACAAACGTTTTCCTGCAGCGCTCGCCCTTGTATTTCTTGGGGTTGGGGTGGTTTCCTTTTTTGAATTGTATGCTTTTGGCGTTCAGATTGTTGGAAAAGTACCGAGTGGACTTCCTTCTTTTCAAGCACCAAAAATCCCGATAGATCAGATCTCAGAACTCGCACCAATTGCAGTTACATTGGCTTTAATCGCTTTTATGGAAGCCATATCGGTGGCAAAAGCAGTGGCAGAAAAACATCCCGAATATGAATTGGATCCCAATCAAGAACTGATGGCTTTGGGCACCGCAAACATCATGGGCGCTTTCTTTCAATCGTATCCAACAACAGGAGGCTTTTCGAGAACGGCAATCAATGAACAAGCGGGCGCAAAAACAGGCATCGCTCCACTTATTAGCGCAGGAGTCGTTGGATTGACGTTGTTGTTTTTAACGCCGCTGTTTTACTATTTGCCAAATGCAATCTTGGCAGCCATCATTATGGTTGCTGTTTTTGGACTCATAGACCTTTCCTATCCAATCTCCCTATTTAAAAATAGGAAAGACGAATTCATACTCTTAATTATTACATTTATAATCACACTAACAATTGGTATTAAAGAAGGAATTCTTTCTGGAGTAGTATTGTCTTTACTAATGATGGTTTACAAATCATCAACGCCTCATATTGCCGTAATTGGTAGGATAAGCAATACCGATTATTATAAAAACATCTTACGCTTTAAAGAAGTTATAGTGGATCGAAAAGATATTTTAGGGATTCGGATCGATGCGCAACTATTTTTTGGAAATACTGCTATTTTCAAAAAAGAACTCTATAAAAACATTGCACTTAAAGGAAGTGCTTTAAAGTTAGTGATTCTAAATACAGAAACCGTCAGCTATATAGACAGCAGTGGAACCGATGTGCTTATAAAAATTATTGAGGACTTAAAATCTAAAAATATTAAAATTATGTTTTCAGGATCCAGAGGGCCAACAAGAGATACTCTGTATCATAGTGGGGTTATTGATATTCTTGGAGAAGAAAATTTATTTTTAAGGTCTCATGAAGCGGAAGATTCTTTCGATGGTAAACAACATAAAACAGCAATTTCAAAACAAATTGCAGTACAAACACAAAACAGTACTTTGTAACAGATGTTACTTTGTAGAAATAGAATAAACGATACATTTGTAAAATAGAATAACAAAAAATGAAAATAGAACAAATATACACGGGTTGTTTAGCCCAAGGTGCTTACTACATTGAGAGTGAAGGAGAGATCGCTATTATAGACCCTTTACGAGAGATAAAGCCCTACCTAGAAAAAGCAGCGGTAAGCAATTCAAAAATTAAATATATTTTCGAAACCCATTTTCATGCAGATTTTGTAAGTGGCCATGTAACGCTATCCAAAAAGACGGGTGCTCCAATTATTTATGGTCCCAATGCCGTTACTAGCTTCGATGCTATTATTGCAAAAGATGGTCAAGAATTTAAATTAGGTAATATTACAATTACAGTGTTGCACACACCAGGCCATACAATGGAAAGTTCTGTGTATCTTTTAAAGGATGAAACAGGAAAAGACCATGCCATTTTTAGTGGAGACACCCTATTTTTGGGAGATGTAGGTCGACCAGATTTAGCACAAAAAACAGGCAGCATCACAGAAGCAGATTTGGCAGGATTTCTCTTTGATAGTTTGCGAAATAAAATAATGACGCTCGCAGATGATGTCATTGTGTATCCAGCCCATGGCGCAGGATCTTCCTGTGGTAAAAATTTAAGTAAGGAAACCGTAGATACTTTGGGAAACCAAAAAACAACCAATTATGCGTTGCGGGCCAATATGGCCAAAGAAGAATTTATCAAAGAAGTGACCGATGGATTAACACCTCCTCCAAAATACTTTCCTTTAAATGTTAAAATGAACAAAGAAGGCTATGAAGATTTTTCGGATGTTTTAGCACGAAGTGCTCAAGCCCTAGATCCAGAAGCATTTGAACTTGCAGCAAATGAAACAGAAGCCGTAGTTTTGGATGTCCGTCACCAAGACGAATTTGCAAAAGGACATATTCCACAATCCATTTTTATTGGATTAGATGGAGGTTTTGCCCCTTGGGTAGGTGCTTTAATTGCAGATGTGAAACAACCCCTCTTACTGATTACTTCTGAAGGAATGGAAGTAGAAACAATTACACGTTTGTCTCGTGTAGGGTTCGATCAAGTTTTAGGCTATTTAAAAGGAGGTTTTACTGCTTGGAAAAAAGCGTCTAAAGAATATGATACTGTAAGCTCCGTTGCTGCAAACACTTTTAAAGATCTGAAAGCTCAGCATGAAGTTCCTGTATTTGATGTGCGTAAAGAAGGTGAATTTTTATCTGAACATGTTTTAGCAGCGCACAATACGCCTTTAAATTCTTTAAATCAGCACTTAACGGAATTCCCTGAAAAAGAAACTTTTTACGTGCATTGCGCGGGGGGATATCGTTCTATGATTGCAGCATCTATGTTAAAAAATAGAGGCATTCATAATTTTATAAATATAGCTGGTGGTTTTGACGCTATCAAAGAAACTACCATTCCTATTTCTGACTTTGTATGTCCTTCTACTTTATAAAAAAAACACGATGAAAAATCTATCTCAAGAAGCCTGGATCTCTGCAATTGCAGCAACAGAAAATGCCGTTATTATTGATGTAAGAACGCCAGAAGAATGTGCTAGTGGAATTGTAAAAAATGCACTAATGCTCGACTTTTTTAAGTCGGAATTTTTTAGACAAGAAATCGAACAATTGGATAAAAGCAAGATATACTTTATCTATTGTAGAAGTGGCAATAGGAGTAGCCATGCATGTACAATAATGGAAGACATGGGGTTTCCTGAAACGGTTAACCTACTCGGCGGTATGAATGCATGGAGTGCCCCAAAAGTAATGCCCAACTCATAAAACAACAAATGACTCAAAGCACGAAAGTCCACTGGAATACTCTTTATCAAAATAAAAAAGCAACGGAAGTGAGTTGGTTTCAAGAAGAACCGACAATTTCCCTTGCTTTGATTGCAGCACTGGATTTGGAAAAATCGGCAGCAATTATTGATGTAGGCGCGGGTGATAGCTTGCTTGTTAATTTTTTATTAGCGCAAGGATATACCAATATTACGGTTTTGGATATTTCAGAAAAAGCCATTACCAAAGCTCAGAAAAGATTGGGCAACCAAGCGCATAAAGTGCAATGGATTGTTTCGGACATTTTAGACTTTACTCCTAAAAAAAAGTTTGAAGTTTGGCACGACAGAGCTGCATTTCATTTTATTACTTCTGAAAGCGATGTCACAAAATATATTGAATGCTGCAACAAATCAATCGCTATTGATGGAATTGCTATTGTTGCAACATTTTCTAAAACTGGACCAAAGAAGTGCAGTGGCATTCCAATTATTCAGTATTCTGAAACGGAATTAACTTCTTTATTTGCGCCTTGGTTTATAAAACAGTCAGCGCAACATCACGAACATCAAACTCCTTTTGAAACTTCTCAAGATTTTATTTTTTGTAGTTTTAAAAAACAACTTTAATCATTAAAAAGAAGCTACTGTAACATGGGTTGCTTACGAAATATCAATAACTATTTTATCTTTAAACACTAAAACAATATTTATGAAATTAATCTACGAACCATGGCCTTGGTATATTGCCGGCCCCATGATTGCCTTTATTCTATTCCTACTTATTATGGTTGGCAAAAGTTTTGGAATGTCTTCCAATTTACGAACACTATGTACACTTTGTGGTGCTGGTAAAAAAACTGATTTTTTTAGGTTTGACTGGAAATCTCAAAAATGGAATTTAGTGGTGGTATTGGGTGCCATTATTGGTGGCTATATTGGAGCACATTTCTTAAGCAATGACACGGCGGTTGCACTAAACCCTGAGACGATTTCAGATTTAAAGGCTTTTGGGTTTGAAAGTGCTGGAACGGCCTATCTTCCTACTGAAATGTTTACGACAAGTGCTTTACTAAGTTTTAAAAATATCGTGCTTTTAACACTTGGAGGACTTTTTGTAGGCTTTGGAGCAAGATATGCTGGAGGATGTACTTCTGGACACGCTATTTCTGGATTGAGCAATTTGCAACTTCCTTCTTTAATTGCTGTTATTGGTTTTTTTATTGGTGGCCTAACCATGATTCATTTAATTTTCCCCTTAATCTTTTAAACTATGAAAACTCTTATATATCTATTGATTGGTATCCTATTTGGAATTACCATGTTTAAATCGGAAGCAGCATCTTGGTTTCGTATTTATGAAATGTTCAAATTTGAAGCATTCCACATGTATGGTATTATTGGCTCGGCATTGGTGCTCGGAATCCTTGTTATTCAAACCATCAAGCGCTTTGAGATAAAGTCTTTTTATGGCGAGAAAATCGTCTTTACCCCAAAGGCGAAAAGCTATCCTCGCTACCTCATCGGAGGAATCATTTTTGGCTTAGGTTGGGCATTAGCAGGAGCTTGTCCAGGGCCAATGTTTACACTGGTTGGAGCAGGCTATGTGCCTATTCTTGTTGTAATTGCAAGTTCTATTGGTGGTACATTTCTCTATGGACTTCTGAAAGATAAAATACCTCACTAGAAACTACTTTCTCGCATTAAAAAAAAGCCCTTCCAATTGGAAGGGCTTTTGTATTTTATAGTTCACGAAAATTAATCCATCTTTGGCAAACCCTTTTTTCCTTTTCTTGGTGAAAAGTTAGAATGTAAAATTTTCCATCCGTCAGCTGTTGCTACCCAAGTTGCAGAACCTCTTGTTGCATAGATTATTTTTTTCTTAGTTTCTTTTATTGTAAATGAACTGTCTGCATTAAATGTTACTACTGCAGTTTTCATATCTGGCGAAAAATATACATTCATATCAGATAGATCGAAAGCACCCCAAATTAACGGTGCATCTTCTAAAATTTGCATTTTAGTAAGTACGTAAAATGGTTTTAAATTGGAATCTCCAGAGGTTACTGTAATTTCTGGATGCTCAAATTTCTGATAGGCTACGTAATCTCCTTTTAAGATTGCAGCTTGCATTGCTTTTTGATGTTCAATAACCTTAGCACGTACCTCCTCTTTTGTACTTTTTGCTTTGTATAATTGTGCTTTATCTGCATACGGAGATGCAAAAACACCATAATCAACCGCAATTAACTGCGCTTCTAATGCTTTTTCATAGGCTCCTATTGAAGCATAATGTTCTCCCATAGAATCGAAAGCATTGGGCCCATCATGCATTTTTTTTGACATTTCAATATAACGGGTTGCTTCTGCAAAGTTTTCATCGCCAAAAGCTCCTAACATGTATCCATAAGAAATCATATTATAAGCGGAACCAGAAAGTTTTGGAAATTTTTCAGCAAAGACCTTATAGCTTGTAAAATCTTGAATTGAGGTTCCTAAAAAATGTAATAAGGGACTGTTTGGAAATTTACCTTGCAAGCTTTTCTGCAATTTTGCCATCTCATCATCATTAGATAATCTTAAAAGGGCATACCATCCTTTTTCTTCTGATGTTAATTTTGAAACATCGATTTCATCTAATTTTTTAAATCGACTTCCCCATGCTGGATTTTTACTACTAATAGCTGCTAAGGTTAATTTTGCACAACCACAATCTTCGTCTAAAAGTAGGGCCGCATTTGCAGCGCCTAATGCGGGTTGATACTCTAAATTTGTAAGGTACTCGATGGCTTGATTGGCAACAATTTTTGCTTCTTTAGTACAAGATGTTTCTTGTATCCATTGCGCATTTGCAATTGAAACGACAAGAAGCATTGAAATAACCATTGTTTTTTTCATAAGAACAGGTTTTAAAATTTAAATATTATTATCAAATATAATTAATT
>TARA_B110000208_G_scaffold191938_1_pt1 | contig 26299 bp, 25 predicted proteins | sample TARA_B110000208 | Tara Oceans TARA_B110000208 (sample SAMEA4397426) | marine metagenome | biome: Polar Biome; feature: [SRF] surface water layer (ENVO:00010504); material: water (ENVO:00002006), including particulate matter (ENVO:01000060) such as... | depth 5 m
ATACATCATCTACCAATTGAAAAGCCGTACCTAAGTGCATACCATAAAGCGCAAGATTCTCTTCATCAGAGGAGTTATTGCCCTCACTAATAACGGCGCCTAGCCTAGCAGCCGCTTCAAATAGTTTAGCCGTTTTGTAGTGAATGACTTTTAAGTATGCTGCTTCTGACACATCTGCATTGTGTAGGTTGAGAAGTTGTAAAACTTCACCTTCTGCAATGATATTCGTTGCTTCCGATAAAATATCCATGACGCGCATATTTTTAATCGCAACCATCATTTGAAACGCGCGCGAATATAAAAAGTCCCCCACTAATACACTCGCTGCATTGCCAAAGATATGGTTGGCTGTACTTTTACCGCGACGCAGCTCTGACTCGTCAACGACATCATCATGCAATAAGGTCGCTGTGTGGATGAATTCGATAATCGCTGCTATCTGATGCTGCTGGCTGCTAACTGAGCCTAATAAGCCGCTGGACAATAGTACAAGTGCTGGCCGTAAGCGTTTGCCAGCATTGCCGATAATGTGCTCGCCTATCGTGTTGATAAGAGACACTTCCGAGTGAAGAGAGTTACGAATCACCGTATTGACGACTTGCATATCTGCTGCAATTGGAGATTGAATTTGTTTTAAAGACACAGGATTAAATTTGTTTGGAATGAACTATAATAAAGGAAAGCATTTTATCATAGAGATGCGGGTGAAATGTGGAATAGAATTTGTGAACTAAAGAATCATTTATTGTTTGCAATATTTCGTAAATTTAGTATAATGCGCGATTCATTTGAACGTGTGAAACAAGGCAAACCAACATGTACGCAGTTATTAAAACAGGTGGCAAACAATATAAAGTTGCTGCTGGTGACTACTTAAAAGTAGAAAAATTAGATGGTGACGTAGGTAGCAAAGTAGTGATTGATAAAATCCTAATGTTAGCTGACGGTGATGATGTAACAATCGGCTCACCATTAGTTGACGGCGCTAAAGTCAATGCAACCGTGCTTTCACACGGCAAAGGCGATAAGGTGATGATTTTTAAATTCAGTCGCCGTAAGCACTATCGTAAAACACAAGGCCATCGTCAAAGCTATACTGAAATTCAGATTGACGACATCAATGGTAAAGGCGCTGCTAAAAAAGCTGCTGCTAAACCTGCGGCGGCAAAAAAAGAAGCAGCTGAAAAGTCTGCAGCTAAACCAGCGGCTGAAAAGCCTGCAGCTAAGAAATCAGCTGCAACAAAAGCAAAATCAGCAGATAAGGAATAAATCATGGCACATAAAAAAGCAGGTGGTAGTTCACGAAACGGACGCGACTCCGAGTCCAAACGGCTAGGTGTCAAAGCCTTTGGTGAGCAAGTGGTTTCTGCAGGTAGCATCATTGTCCGTCAACGCGGTACAAAAATGCATGCAGGTAACAATGTAGGTATGGGTAAAGATCATACTTTATTTGCTAAAATTGACGGTAAAGTAACCTTTTCTACAAAAGGTCCACTTAAGCGTCATATGGTGAATATAGTCGCAGTTTAAAAATTGTGCTTAAATAGAAAGCCCTGCCAGTAGGTGGGGCTTTTTTGTTTTAATGCTCCTGCAGTTTGCAGTAGTGTGGTCTGTTAGCCTCTTGAGCAATGTTTAACGATATTGGGCAATGAGGCACTGAGGGTAATATGAAATTCATAGATGAAGCGACCGTCAAGGTGTACGCAGGCGATGGTGGTAATGGCATTGCGACATTTCGCCGTGAAAAGTATGAGCCAATGGGCGGCCCAAGTGGCGGTGATGGAGGTAAAGGCGGCTCTGTGTATGCAGTTGCTGACCGTAATATTAATACCTTAGTCGATTTTCGTTATACGCGAGCCCTACGCGCACAACGTGGTGAAAATGGCCGCAAAGCAGAGCAGTATGGTGCTGGCGGAGAAGATTTGTTGTTACGTATGCCAGTAGGCACTGTTATTTCAGATAAAGCCACAGGTCAGACTGTTGCTGATTTGGCCGACGATGGTAAGCAAGTCTTGCTAGCCAAAGGTGGTGCCAATGGTTTGGGTAATGTGCACTTTAAATCTAGTGTGAACCGCGCACCACGTAAATGTACAATGGGGCAAGAGGGTGAGTCCTTTGAGCTGTTTTTAGAGCTTAAAGTATTGGCTGACGTTGGCTTGCTGGGTATGCCAAATGCGGGTAAATCAACCTTTATTCGTTCGGTTTCTGCTGCAAGACCTAAAGTGGCTGATTATCCTTTTACAACATTGCAACCTAACTTAGGTGTTGTGCGCGTCGATGCTAACCGCAGTTTTGTGATTGCAGATGTGCCAGGCTTGATTGAAGGCGCTGCTGATGGTGCTGGTCTTGGTGTACGCTTTCTAAAGCATTTGGCCAGAACATCCTTATTGCTGCACTTGGTTGACCTTGCGCCACTAGATGGTGTTACTGACCCTGTTGCAGAAGCAAGAGCGATTGCAAATGAACTGAAGAAGCATGATGAAACCCTTTATGCAAAACCACGTTGGCTGGTGTTAAATAAAGTCGATATGGTGGAAGACGCTGAAGCAGCCGCAGCAGAGTTTGTTAAAGCCTTTGATTGGGATGGGCCTGTATTTACCATTTCTGCCATTAATGGAAATGGGTGTAAGCAACTCACCTATGCCATCATGGAGCATATGGATGCAATCAAATTACAGGAAGAGGAAGCACAAAAACAAAATGAGCCAGTCACTACTCCAGAATAGTAAAGATTTTGTCGTGAAGGTGGGGTCTAGCTTGGTCACCAAGGATGGTGAGGGGCTGGATCATGCTGCGATTAAGGCATGGGCTGCGCAAATTAGCACCTTGGTGAAAGAAGGGCAGCAGATTATATTGGTTTCTAGTGGAGCGGTTGCTGAAGGGATGCAACGCTTAGGCTGGGATAAGCGGCCTATCGAAGTGCATGAACTGCAAGCCGCCGCTGCTGTCGGTCAAATGGGCTTGATACAAACCTATGAACGTTGCTTTGCTGAGCATGGACTACATACGGCACAAGTATTGCTGACCCATGAAGATTTAGTCGATCGAAAGCGCTATTTAAATGCGAAAATTACGCTTAAAACGTTGCTAGATTTAAAAGTCATTCCAATTATCAATGAAAATGATACCGTTGTGACTGATGAGATTAAATTCGGAGATAACGACACATTGGCCGCATTAGTTGCTAATTTGATGGAAGTTGATGTTTTAGTCTTGTTAACGGATCAGCAGGGTTTATTTACTGCGGATCCACGTAAAGATTCAAATGCGGCATTTATTAACTTTGAGACGGCAGGCAATCCAGTACTGGAAGAAATGGCGTCAGGCGCAGGCTCTAGTGTCGGAAAAGGTGGCATGCTCACCAAAATTTTAGCGGCAAAACGTGCGGCACATGCGGGCGTGCATACCATCATTGCATCTGGTTTGGAAAAGGATGTATTGTTACGTTTAAGTGCGGGTGAGGCCATTGGTACGCATCTGCAATCAACCAAAACTAAAATGGTAGCAAAGAAGCAATGGCTAGCAGACCATCTACGTACAGATGGTAAGCTGGTGTTGGATCCTGGTGCGATAAATGCATTACAATCCGATGGAAAAAGTTTACTGGCGATTGGTGTGAAAAAAGTGTTAGGTAGCTTTGAGCGTGGGGATGTGGTGGCTTGCATAGACCTTGCAGGCAATGAGTTAGCACGGGGCATTGTTAATTATAATGCACAAGAAACAAATCGGATTAAGGGTCACGCGAGCCATAACATCGAGGAAATATTAGGTTATGTTGATGAGCCAGAGTTGATTCATCGAGGCAACTTGGTCTTAATATAAAAGAATGATTAGGAAGTGATATGGATAAAAAACAACCATTAGTCGTCATTATTATGGGTTCTAATAGTGATTGGCCTACAATGAAACATGCTGCACAAGTGCTGGCAGATTTTGGCATCGCTTACGATGCTGAAGTTGTTTCTGCACACCGTACGCCAGATATGATGATGCGGTTTGCAGCAGAAGCAGTAGGTAAAGGCTATCAAGCCATTATTGCTGGCGCTGGCGGTGCGGCCCATTTACCAGGGATGGTTGCAGCAAAAACAATCTTGCCAGTGTTAGGTGTGCCGGTGGCATCGAAGCACTTACAAGGGCATGATTCTTTGCTATCGATTGTGCAAATGCCAAAAGGTATTCCAGTGGCTACTTTTGCGATAGGTGATGCAGGCGCGGAGAATGCGGCGCTATTTGCGGTTGCATTATTGGCAAACCAAGATGCGGCACTGGCTGATAAATTGACGGCATTCCGTCAACAGCAGGTTGCAAAAGTTGAAGCAATGGAATTGAGTGAGAAGCCATGAAAGAGAAAGTGATTCCTGCACCAGCAATGCTGGGTATGTTAGGTGGCGGTCAATTAGGCCGTTTCTTTGTGATTGCAGCCCATGAAATGGGTTATCAAGTCACTGTTTTAGATCCAGGTTCAAACAGTCCAGCAGGCAAGATTGCAGATGTCCATATCTGCGCGAACTATGATGATCCTGCTGCATTGGCTGAAATGGCTAAAACCTGTGCAGCGATTACAACCGAATTTGAAAATGTACCTGCTGCAACGCTAGAAACGTTAGCGCAGTGTGTGGCGGTAAGGCCTTCAGCTGCCAGTGTTTCCATTGCACAGCATCGTGTGCTCGAGAAAAACTTTATTAGAGAGGCGGGCTTACCTGTTGCGCCATTTGCGGCGATTGAAAAAGCCGAAGATATGCCAGCCGATGACAGCCCTCTTTATCCTGCTATTTTGAAAGTGGCGCGATTCGGTTACGATGGCAAAGGGCAAGCGCGCGTCAAGACTAGAAGAGAAGCTATTGCTGCATTTGATGATTTCAAGCAAGAAGGCTGTGTGCTTGAGCAAATGATAGCATTAGATTTAGAGGTGTCTGTCGTTTTAGTGCGTGATGCTCAAGGGGCGGTGGTGAGCTTCCCAACGGTAGAAAACCAACATTTGAACGGAATTTTAGATATTAGTATTGCCCCGGCAAGGTGTTCTGACGTGATGAAAGCGCGTGCACAAGGCTTGGCTGAGAAGCTGGCTACTGCATTAGATTATGTCGGTGTACTCGCGGTAGAGTTTTTCTTAGTGGGTAATGAAATTCTGGTAAATGAAATTGCACCACGCCCACATAACTCAGGGCATTACACGATTGATGCTTGTGTGAGTAATCAATTTGAGCAGCAAGTACGCGCATTGGTTGGTTTGCCTGTTGGTAGCACGGCAATGCATAGTAAAGCGGTGATGGTGAATGTGCTTGGTGATAGCTGGGTAGATGGCGTTGAGCCTGCTTGGCAAAAAGCATTTGCACACAACAACCTCAAGTTACACCTATATGGTAAGCCAGAAGCACGTAAAGGCCGCAAGATGGGCCATTTTACTGTGATTGATAAAGATGCTAAGGCTGCGTTGAATGCTGCGTTGATCGCGCGCGGTGAGCTGAATATTGGCTTGTAGGAGAGGTGGCTTTCTGACTTGGAAGTGACAAGTAATAAAAAAGCCTCGCATTGCGAGGCTTTTTTGTAAGCAGAGTTTGATGGGCTAGCGGATTACTCAGCTGCTTTAGGTTTTGCTGCTTTCTTAGCTGCTGGCTTTTTAGCCGCTGCCGCTGGTTTCTTAGCCGCCGTTTTTGGAGCAGGTGCTTTTTTAGCTTTAGCGACCACTTTAGGAGCGTCACCACTCATTGCTTTAATGGCAGCGCTCATGCGACTCTTATGACGAGCTGCTTTGTTTTTATGAATGATGCCTTTATCTGTAATGCGGTCAATCACGCTAACGTTTTCAGCGTATGAAGCTGCCGCTGCCGCTTTGTCACCAGACTCAATAGCCTTGATGATTTTTTTCATTGCAGTACGCAAAGTAGAGCGAAGCGCTGCGTTGTGTAAGTTAACTTTTACTGATTGGCGCGCGCGTTTGCGAGCTTGTGCTGTATTTGCCATGTGTACTGTGTCCTAATGCTTTTATGTAATGTACGAAACCGAGCATATTAGTGTGTTTTAAGCTGTTTTGCAAGCAATAAAGTCAATTTGTATGAACTAATTGATGATGCTAATTGATGAGGCTAATTATTCTAGAGTAGACATGCTAGAATCTTAGCAGTTTAACAATCAACAAATAACGCTTTAAATCATCAATGAAATTGCCGCATGAACTTGCTTAAAACACTCTTTACGGTTGGAGGTATGACCTTTGTCTCGCGCATACTAGGCTTCGTGCGCGATACCCTCATGGCACGTATTTTTGGTGCAGGTATGTTTACGGATGCGTTTATTGTCGCCTTTAGAATTCCCAATCTACTGCGCCGTATTTCTGCTGAGGGCGCTTTCAGTCAAGCCTTTGTGCCTATTTTGGCAGAATATAAACAGCAGCGCACACACAATGAAACTAAGGCGTTAATTAACCATGTGGCAACCTTGTTGGGGTTGTTCTTGGTGATTATCACGATTTTCGGTATGCTAGCTGCGCCTTGGATGGTACAAATAACAGCGCCTGGCTTTACTGAAAATGCGACTAAGTTTGACCTGACTGTTGACTTGTTGCGGGTGACATTCCCTTATATATTATTTGTTTCGCTGGTATCGCTAGCTGGCGGTGTGCTAAACACTTATGGCAATTTTTCAACCCCAGCCTTCACGCCCGTTTGGTTAAATATTTCATTTATTGCAGCGATGTTATTCATTGCACCTTATTTTGACAACTCTATTCGAGTGCTGGCATGGGCCGTTTTTGTTGGCGGCATTTTGCAACTACTCTTTCAGCTGCCATATTTGGCTAAGTTAGGTCTGATGCCTCGCTTTAGCTTAAACCTGCAAGATGAAGGTGTTTGGCGCATCTTGAAACTAATGGGGCCTGCTATCTTTGGTGTCTCTGTTACCCAGATTTCCATGTTGATTAACACCATCATTGCTTCCTTCTTAATTAGCGGCAGTGTGTCATGGTTATATTTTGCTGACCGTTTAATGGAGTTCCCGACAGGTTTGTTAGGTGTTGCTTTGGGTACAATATTGCTGCCTAGTCTTTCTAAAAGTGTGGCAGATAACAATGATAGTGAATACTCACAATTGTTAGACTGGGGTTTGCGTTTAACCTTTATGCTGGCATTGCCAGCAGCTGTTGCACTTGCCGTGCTTACTGTCCCTTTAATCAGCAGCTTGTTTATGTACGGGGCGTTTAATGCACACGATGTGATGATGACCAAAGTGCCTTTGATGGCTTATAGCCTAGGTCTGATTGGTTTGATTCTAGTTAAGGTGTTAGCACCTGGATTCTATTCAAGGCAGAACATTAAAACGCCCGTTAAAATCGCCACCTTCGTCTTGGTGATGACACAGCTCATGAACGTGCTATTTGTTTTTGTTTTGGATTTTAAAGAGTACCGTCATGCGGGCTTGGCATTATCCATTGGTTTAGGGGCTTGTCTGAATGCAGGCCTATTGTTCTACCATTTGCGTAAACGCGGGCACTATCAACCACAAGCAGGTTGGTTCTTGTTTGTATTGAAGTTGATCCTTGCCGTCGTTGTGATGGCAGCTATCGTGCATTATGTAGCAGGTGCTGATGCACTTTGGTTTGATTATGGTTTGATGGAAAAAATCATGCGTTTGGTTGGATTGTTATTGGTTGGCGTAGGCAGCTATTTTGCCATGTTGTGGTTAATGGGTATTCGCGTAAAAGATTTTATGCGCCGCATTGTCGCGTGATGGAAATATGATGAATATATATAGACATATCCCCCTGACTAAAACGACAGTTGACAAACAAGCTGCAACTATTTCTCGTGCATTGGCCATTGGTAATTTTGATGGTTTGCATTTAGGCCATCAGGCTTTATTAGCTAAAATGGTTGCAGTCGCAAAATCTCAGCAGATTAAGCCTGCGGTGATGACCTTTGAGCCACATCCGCGTGAATTTTTTACGCCACAAAATGCACCAGCGAGATTGTCTTCTATACGAGAGAAGCTAGAGTATTTTCATGAGGCTGGTATAGAAGATGTCTTTGTGATGCGATTCAACAAAGCCTTTTCGACGATTACAGCACCAGACTTTATGCAACAAGTGTTAACCGATGCATTGCAGGCTAATACGATTTTAGTTGGTGGCGATTTTTGTTTCGGCGCGAAACGAAAAGGCACGGTGCAGGATTTGATTGAATCCGGATTTAACTTGATTGACTTCCATGAGGTCAAAGTGGCGCATGAGCGCGTTTCTAGCACCTTGGTGCGCAAAGCCCTTGCCGCAGATGATTTGGTGCAGGCAGCGCACCTGCTAGGCCGCTCATATAGCATTAGCGGCAAGGTGGTGCATGGCGCAAAGCGTGGACGGCAGTTAGGTTACCCAACGGCTAATGTGCATATGCGGCATGAGCGGCCTGCCTTTACAGGGGTTTATGCGGTAAAATTAGACGAGCGTGAAGGTGTGGCCAATTTAGGTGTGCGGCCAACCATTGCTGGCATCCCAAAATTGATGCTGGAAGTGTATGTTTTTGATTTTGATGGCGATCTATATGGTGAGCATGTGCATGTGCAGTTTTTCCATAAAATTCGCGATGAAATAAAGTTTGATGGATTAGAAGCGCTAAAAGCGCAAATTGCCGTTGATGTAAGCGACGCGCAAACTTTTTTTAACAGTAGCAAGTAAAACGGATTAGAAAACGAAGTATGACCGATAGCAATAAACAAAAATATAAACTCAACCTGCCAGAGACGCCATTTCCAATGCGCGGTAACTTGGCTAAGCGCGAGCCTGACTGGCTAAAAGACTGGCAAGATAAAAAGCTTTACCAGAAAATCAGAGCGGCGCGACAAGGCGCAAAAAAGTTTATTCTGCATGATGGGCCGCCGTATGCTAATGGCGATATTCATATTGGTCACGCCGTTAATAAAATCTTAAAAGACATCATTGTTAAAGCCAAAACCATGGGCGGCTTTGATGCGCCTTATGTGCCGGGTTGGGATTGTCATGGATTGCCAATTGAGTTGGTGGTTGAAAAAAAACACGGCAAAAATATCGATCCTGCGCAATTCCGTGAGCTTTGCCGCGAATATGCTGCTGAGCAAGTCGAAAGACAAAAGAAAGATTTTGTTCGTTTAGGTGTGCTGAGTGATTGGGATAACCCATACCTCACCATGGACTTCCAATCGGAAGCCGACATCATGCGTGCGCTTGGTGATATCCATAAAAATGGTTATTTATACCAAGGGAGTAAACCTGTCCATTGGTGTACAGACTGTGGTTCTGCACTGGCTGAGGCTGAAGTGGAATACGAAGATGTGAACTCACCAGCGATTGATGTTGCTTTTAAAGCGGCTGACAATGCGGCGGTTGCTAAAGCATTTGGTGTCGAAGTAACGGGCGATGTGTTGGCAGTTATTTGGACAACAACGCCTTGGACATTGCCCGCTAACCAAGCCATCAGTGTGCATCCTGAGTTTGATTATGATTTGATTCAAACGAGCAAAGGCTTGTTGATCCTAGCGCGTGAGTTGGCAGTCGCTAATTTGGCACGCTATGAAGAAGAGGGCGCGACAGTATTGGGTTCTTGCAAAGGCGAAGCATTAAATGGCTTGCTATTAGACCATCCTTTCGATGGTCGCCAAGTGCCTGCCATCTGTGGTGACCACGTGACTGCTGAAGCCGGTACTGGTTTGGTCCATACTGCAGCCGCACATGGTAACGATGACTGGTTGGTCATGCGTGCCAATTATCCAGAAGAGAAACCACGTGTGCTCATGGGCGCTGATGGTCACTTCTTTGGAAGTGAATTGGTTGAATTTGCACCGATTCGTGGATTAAGCCGTAAAGAAGCGAACAAAGTGATTTTAGAGCACATGACAGCAAGCGGCGCGCTGATTGCTAGTGCACGTTTGAATCATAGCTTCCCACATTGCTGGCGCCATAAAACGCCATTGATGCAATTGGCAACCCATCAGTGGTTTGTCGGTATGAATGCGCAAGGCGTTGATGGTAAGTCATTACGAGAACATGCGGATGTAGCGGTTGAGAATACAGAATTCTTCCCTGACTGGGGTCGTGCGCGCTTAGAAGGTATGATTAAAACCCGTCCAGATTGGTGTGTTTCACGCCAGCGTAGCTGGGGCGTGCCGATGCCACTGTTTGTACATAAAGAGACAGGCGAGCTACATCCTAAGACTAGCGAGTTGTTAGAGGCTGCTTGTTTATTGGTTGAGCATGCGGGCGTTGAGGCTTGGTTCTCATTAGACGTGGATGCATTCTTAAATTCGCATGCACCAGAGAATGCGGACCAGTATAAAAAAGTAACCGACACCTTAGACGTTTGGTTCGACTCAGGTACGACGCATGCTTCAGTATTGAAGCGTCGCGAGGGACTTAATTATCCGGCGGACTTATATCTAGAAGGCTCAGATCAACACAGAGGCTGGTTCCAATCTAGTTTGCTCACTGGCTGTGCTATTGGTGGCCGCGCGCCATACGACGCCTTGCTCACGCATGGTTTTGTCGTAGATGGAAAAGGCAAAAAGATGAGTAAGTCTAAGGGCAACGTTGTTGCGCCACAAAAAGTGATGGATACCTATGGCGCAGATATCTTGCGCTTATGGGTAGCAAGCACTGACTACTCTGGCGAATTGACGATTTCCGATGAAATCTTGAAACGTGTTTCAGATAGCTATCGTAAGATTCGTAACACCTTACGTTTCTTGCTTGCTAATGTGGATGACTTTGATCCAGTAACACAAACAGTTGCTTATGACGATTTGTTAGAAATTGATCGCTATGCACTCGGTGTGTTGGCCGATATGTCTAAGACTTGTAAAGCCGCTTATGATGGTTACGAACTGCATAAAGTCGGACAATCACTTCTACACTTCTGTGCAGAAGACTTAGGTGCTTTCTATTTAGATATTTTAAAAGATCGTATGTACACCAACGCGGAAGACTCGCATGATCGTCGTGCCGCACAAACTGTATTGTTAAAAATCACACAAGTCTTATCTGGTTTAATGGCACCTGTGCTGAGCTATACGGCTGAAGAGGTTTGGGCAACACTTAACCCTAATGCCGATGACTTCGTAATCTTGCATGATTGGTCTAAAGCGGATGATGCGATTACGCCAGTTGAATATGCTGACTATGAACAAAACCTAAAAGCCAAATGGAAAGCCATTCGTGCAATTAGAGCAGAAGCGGCGAAAGAGATTGAAGTGGTCCGTGGTACTGGTCAAATTGGTTCATCATTGCAGTCAGAACTAGCCTTCCATGTGGCTGGGGAGACTTACGATGCATTGAATAGCTTAGGCGATGATTTGCGCTTTGTGATGATTACTTCTAGCGCGACGGTGTATAAAGCCGTGAGCGAAGATGAGCAGAAGGTCAGCGTATTACCAAGTGAGCATGAGAAGTGCGCACGTTGCTGGCACTATTGTGAAGATGTAGGCGTAAGTGCAGAGCATCCAACGATTTGTGGCCGTTGCGAAACCAATCTGTTTGGGCGGGCCGAGTCTAGAAAACATGCTTAAGGCGATGTTTAGCAAATGTCCGCTGAGCAAGTGGCTCAGCATTAGCGCAGTTATTGTTATTGTGGATTTGTATACCAAGCACTTAACGCAGCAAGCGTTTGTGCTTGGTGAAAAATTAACCATGACCTCCTTTTTTGATTTAGTGCGCTACCACAATGAAGGCGCTGCATTTAGCTTTTTAGCAGATGCAGGCGGCTGGCAAAAATGGTTCTTTACCGCGGTATCAGCGATCGCCAGCATCTTTATTTTATATCTACTTAAAAAACACCCGACAGAGAAGTTGTTCAGCCTAGGGCTTGCGCTAGTATTAGGTGGAGCACTGGGTAATTTATATGATCGTGCTACCTTGGGTTATGTGGTTGATTTCCTATCTTTCCACGTAAATGGCTATTACTGGCCTGCATTTAATGTCGCGGACAGTGCCATTACCGTTGGCGTAGGCGTTTTATTGTTGGATAGTTTTATTACTAAAAAAGGATAGACTACTATTCATGCCTGATTGGAAAAAACTCATTGCTGGTAAGGTTGCAATTGCAAAAAAAGGCAATAAGAAAAGTACGGTAGGCGCAAATGAACGGGTGCCTGCAGGGCAAACGCAAGTCACCAATTTCCCTGTGCTAGATTTAGGCATTAAGCCTGAGATTGCGCAAAAAAGTTGGCAGTTGCAAATTTTTGGTTTGGTTGAAAAAGAACTTACGTTAGATTGGAATGCATTCCAAGCGCTGAACCATATTACTGATGTCTCTGACTTTCATTGTGTCACTCGTTGGAGTCAGTTAAATATGGACTGGCAAGGTGTGCGTGTACGGGATGTGCTCGAGATGGCAATGCCACTGGAAAACGCCAAGTTTGTGACCATGCATGGCTATGATGGCTACACGACGAATTTACCACTAAACGCTTTACTTGATGACGATGTGTTACTTGCACATGCTGTATTGGGCGAACCTTTGACCAAAGAGCATGGCGGCCCTATCCGCATGGTGGTGCCAAAACGTTATGCTTGGAAAGGCGCTAAATGGTTAAAAGCCATCGAGCTGCACGGGTTCGATAAGCGCGGCTTCTGGGAAGTGCGCGGCTATCACAATGATGCCTTCCCATTTGAAGAGCAGCGTTTTTCAGAAGACGATGAAATTTAGTTTTTAGCGAGTAGTTTTAAAATGTTTCTGGACATACTGGTTTGCTAAATATATAGCCTTAACCAAAGTCACAACCCACTTTTTTGAGTATATTCAATTGTATTTCCGTTTCAATGCCTCCAGCAATGACCTCCATGCCTAATTTATGCGTAATCCCTAAATTCCGAACAAAAGTTTGGTCGATTTCAATGTAATCAATATCAAACTTTTACAAGTAAGATAAGGACGAGTAGCCAGTACCAAAATCATCTATTACCACTTGAATACCGGCATCGCGGAACTCTAGTAATTTACCGTTAATAAAAGCATTACTTTCTGACAGTAAGCCTTCCGTAATCTCTACCACGATGATATTTCTAGTTAGCTTGGACTTTTTAAGTCCCTGAAGCCAGCTTTCTATTTTTTCGTCAACTTTATGTATTTGTACGGGGCTTGTTGACGCTCACTTGGAAGTTAGGGTCAATTTTCTGCCATTGCTTGACTTGTTTTAGCGCTTGTTTAAAGACCCAGCCACCGGTGCTTGCAACGAGCCCGGTGTCTTCTGCAACAGGAATAAACTCCCCTGGACTAATCTCACCAAGCTCTGGATGCGATCGGCGTGCAAGGACTTCAGTTTTTGTAATACGCCCTGTTTGCAGTTCAATAATAGGTTCAGACCTCGTTAAGGGGGAAGCTAAAACCTTAACAACAATGTAAAATAGTTCATCCTTAACTTAGGTGAGGTGGCATTAGGATCAGTAATCATGCAATGCTTGACCTGGGGTAAGGACTCTTTACTATTCAGATTTTTTCTAAGGATATGCGGTGCGCTATTGTTACATCATTTTAAGTTGTCTATTGGCAATGCATGCAACAGGTCATGAAGGCTCTTCTAAAGGGAATGTATCTCAACTTGCCGTCAGTATCGCAGCCGATACGCAGGGACAGTTGTGGCGTGTCGGCATCAACCAAGGTTTTGTGGAAGTTTCTGTTAGTGATGATATTGGGCAGACCTTTTCCAAGGCTGTACGCGTCAATGTAGAAAAGCAAGGTATTACCGCACGAGGTGAAATGCGTCCTGATATAGCCATCGGTAGCGATGGTGAAATCTATGTCACCTGGATGCAAAACTTGTCTAAACACATCACAGGCTACATTTGGTTTTCACGCTCTACCGATAGTGGAAAAAGTTTTGAAAAGCCACATATCGTTCATCAAGACCGCGCTGAAATCGAACATGCTTTTGAAGAGCTCTCCGTTTCACCTAATGGAGGATTAACCATCGCTTGGCTGGATGCACGAGATTTAGAGGCGGATAAAGCGGCAGGTAAGAGCCGCAATAGCAGTTCGATTTATTACGCCACTTCCAGCAATAAAGGCGAAAGCTTTTCTTCAGAACAAAAGTTAGCAGACTACTCATGTGAGTGTTGCCGCATTGCGACAACAACTAAGCCAGATGGAACCGTGGCAGTATTGTGGCGGCATGTGTTTGAGGGCGGTGAGCGCGACCATATGATGGCTGAGATACCTAGGGCTGGGGAAGCTGTTCAACTGCATCGCACAACATTTGGCCATTGGAAGCTAGATGGCTGCCCACACCAAGGAGCTGCGCTTGCACGTGGTGGTGAAGGCGCTGACTGGTGGGGTTACCACTTTGCTTATTTTGACGGTAAAGAAAAGAAGCCCGGACTTTATTATAGCCGTATGGATGGTGAGGCCTGGGTGGGATTCCCTGCTAAAAAGTTTGGCGATAATGCCAAGCAAGCAAGGCATCCTGCTTTGTTGAGTGTTGATAATAATGTATGGCTTGCTTGGTTAGAAACGAGTCCCAACCATACGAAAGCAGTGATGGGCATGTCATCTAACGATGGTGGAAGAACGTGGTCAGATGCAGAATTATTATTAAGTATTGAAGGTAAAGCTGACCATCCGCAGTTACTTCAACTTAAAGATAAGGCTTATCTAGTCGTTAATACAGACAAGGGGCTAAAAGTAACCTTAGTTAAGCCTTGATTTTGTGATGTAGGTTAATGTCATGAGGTTGGAACCTGATTTAACCTAAGCTGTAGTGTCGAAAGATGGATGTGAGCAGATAATGATGCCACCTAGTATTATTGATATAGAGACTTCTGGTTTTGGGGTGGGAAGTTATCCGATTGAGGTTGGCTATGTGACTCATCATGGAAAGCGTTGGTGCTCTCTGATTACCCTCTGTGATGATGGGCAGCATTGGAACTTAGTTGCTGAACGGCTACATCATATCTCTCGCGATACGCTGCTGGCAGATGGCAAAAGTATTGAAACGGTGACAACACAGCTAAACGAGGCTTTTCACAATCTAGTCATTTACACAGATGGCTGATTGCAAGACTTTACAGGGCTAAATTGTCTGTTTGAAATGGCTGAATCTGCGCCACATTTTAAACTTGAAGATTTGCGCACTGTACTTACGCCTTATCAACAATCCGCTTGGCATAAAACCAAATAATCCATCTTAAACGAGCTGCAAATTCACCGCCATCGAGGAAGTGCCGATGCACAAGTGCTGCAAATGACTTAGCTTAAAACAATATAAGGTGAAACACTCGCTTGCGCTTAGGCAGCTACCAGCTTCTGACAGTAACCACATTGTTAGCATCACTATTGAAAATCATCAAGTCACCCGCATATAAGTGATAACACAATATGTATTATTAAAGGAGATATTACATGCGGTTTGATAAGCTCACAACCAAATTCCAGCAGGCACTAACTGATGCACAAAGCATCGCGTTAGGTGCGGACAACGCAACAATAGAGCCGCAACATTTATTGCTCGCTTTATTAAATCAAGAAGAGAGTAGCACGGCTTCTTTGCTTGCCCGTGCGGGTGTGCAATTAAATGCACTTAAAATGGCATTAACCAATGCGGTTGATGCTTTTCCCAAGCCAGCTGAAACTAACGGAGAAATAGCGATATCGCGTGATTTGAGTAACTTACTTAATGTGACGGATAAGCTCGCGCAGAAAAGAGATGATACTTACATTGCAAGCGAAATGTTTCTACTAGCTTTGGCTGACGATAAAGGCGAGACAGGCAAGCTGCTTAAAAAGAATGGCTTGACGAAAAAAGCACTTGAAGCTGCTGTGATGGCCGTACGCGGTAATGATAATGTAGATGATCCAGGTGCTGAAGGCCAACGTGAAGCATTGAAAAAATATACCATGGATTTAACAGAGCGGGCGCGAGCGGGTAAGTTAGATCCAGTGATTGGCCGCGATGATGAGATTCGTCGTGCGATTCAAATTCTCGGGCGACGTACAAAAAATAACCCTGTGTTGATTGGTGAACCTGGTGTCGGTAAGACCGCCATAGTCGAAGGGTTGGCGCAACGCATCGTGGATGGTGAGGTGCCAGATTCACTGAAAAACAAAAAAGTATTGTCGCTTGATATGGCGGCTTTATTAGCTGGTGCTAAATACCGTGGAGAGTTTGAAGAACGCCTAAAGTCGGTGTTGAAAGAGTTGACACAAGATGAAGCCCAAACCATCGTCTTTATTGATGAGATTCACACCATGGTTGGCGCAGGCGGGTCAGATGGTGCGATGGATGCTGGCAATATGCTCAAGCCAGCTTTAGCGCGCGGAGAGCTACACTGTGTAGGCGCTACGACACTCAATGAGTATCGCAAGTATGTTGAAAAAGATGCGGCTTTAGAACGCCGTTTTCAAAAGGTCATCGTTGATGAGCCGAGTGTTGAAGCGACGATTGCTATATTGCGTGGGCTGCAAGAGAAGTATGAATTGCATCATGGCGTAGAGATTACTGACCCTGCGATTATTGCAGCGGCAGAGTTATCACATCGCTATATTACGGATCGGTTTTTGCCAGATAAAGCGATTGATTTGATTGATGAGGCGGCTAGTCGCATCAAAATGGAAATCGATTCTAAACCAGAAGTAATGGATAAATTAGAGCGTCGCTTAATTCAATTGAAAATTGAGCGCGAGGCGGTGCGTCGTGAAAAAGATGAAGGCAGTAAAAAGCGCTTTGAATTAATTGAGAATGAGATTGGTAGCCTAGAAAAAGAGTTTGCTGATTTAGAAGAGGTTTGGAAAGCGGAAAAGGCGCAAGTACAAGGCTCTGCGTATATTAAAGAGGCGGTCGAAAAAGTAAAGCATGAGATGGAAGAGGCAACACGAAAAGGTGATTGGCAGCAAGTCTCTGAGCTGCAATATGGAAAGTTACCGCAACTGGAAGCACAATTAAAACAGGCAGCAACTTCAGAAAGTAAAAACACTTACGTTAAACCTAGCATGTTACGTACTGAAGTTGGTACGGAAGAAATTGCAGAGGTGGTGAGCCGTGCAACTGGTATTCCTGTGAGTAAAATGATGACAGGTGAGCGTGATAAATTACTCGCGATGGAAGATAAGTTGCATGAGCGTGTGGTGGGACAAAATGAAGCAGTGCGCTTAGTTGCGGATGCTATTCGCCGTTCACGGTCTGGGTTAAGTGATCCGAATCGACCTTACGGTAGTTTCCTATTCTTAGGCCCTACAGGTGTAGGTAAAACAGAGTTATGTAAATCTTTAGCTAGCTTCTTGTTTGATTCTGAAGATCATTTAATCCGTATTGACATGAGTGAGTTCATGGAAAAACACTCAGTCTCGCGTATGATTGGCGCGCCTCCAGGTTATGTGGGTTATGAAGAAGGTGGAACCTTAACTGAAGCTGTACGCCGTAAACCATACTCAGTTATCTTGCTGGATGAGGTGGAAAAAGCGCATCCAGATGTGTTTAATGTATTGTTGCAGGTCTTGGATGATGGGCGATTGACTGATGGGCAAGGGCGCACAGTCGACTTTAAGAACACAGTGATTATTATGACCAGTAACCTTGGTAGCCAGATGATACAAAGTATGAGTGACCAAGATTATCAAGTTGTGAAGTTGACGGTGATGGGTGAAGTAAAAACACACTTTAGGCCAGAGTTCGTTAATCGTATTGATGAAGTGGTGGTGTTCCATGCGCTGGCTGAAGGTAATATTCGTGACATTGCCAGCATACAGTTGCAATATTTAGTACAACGTTTGCAACGTATGGAAATGACATTCAAGCTCACGGATGCAGCCGTGGCAGAAATTGCTAGTGCGGGTTTTGATCCGATTTATGGAGCAAGGCAACTGAAACGTGCAATACAAAGTGAAATTGAAAATCCGTTATCGAAGGAGATTTTGGCTGGCAACTTCGTGGCAAAAGATATCATTACTGCCGATGTGCAAGCGGGTAAAATCGTGTTTAATAAAAGCTAAGCTTTAAATGGGTAAAGTTTGAAAAATAAGGGTTTAATAGCAAAAAAAATATGAAAAAGTGGGTTAATAGCGTAGGTATTATGTTGTTCGCGGTATTGAGACATACCTGTCTACGCCTTTAAAAACACAACTGAGGACGAAACGTTTAGCCAAGAAGCGCCTATTATTAAAGCGGTACTGTTGGAAGCAAGCGCGCTAGACCGTGATGAATATGATAATGAATCTATTTGGAAAGCGGCTAATTTATACTGTAAAGCATCACGCTATGGTAGTGCTGAAGGTATGTGTCGTTTGTGCATGTTGTATGCTTTTGGTAATGATGTCAAAAAGAGTAAAATTACGCGGCAAACTTATTTAGCCTAGCGGCCATGTAAGGCCACTTTGAAGCGCAAAAGATGTTGGAAACCATTCAAATCCGCACCTTAGATACGCCGCCGTGTGTATTGGCTGAAGTTGAACCGAAGCGAGCACCAGATGAGTACTATGGGGATTACAAAGGGACGCCTGCCATTGATCGTTATACTGATAATTTTCCGAAAAATAAATGGTGGGTTGTTAATTTAGTTGGCACGATTACTGATTGGTACAACATGGATGAGAAGTTGGTGCTGTCTATTATTACTTCAGAATCAAACTTTAAAATTTCTGCGATGTCTTATTAAGAACCACATGGATTGATGTAGTTGATTCCTGCGACAGCAGAGCGTTTCAATGCGAAAAATGCTTATAGTGCCAGTCAGAATATTAAAGGCGTCGTCGCGTATTTACGTTGGTTCCTGTCTTATTTTAGAGGTGATGTCATACTGGCAATGTTGCTTATAATGCAGGAGAGCGTGCAGTGGATAAATATCATGGTATACCACCTTGTAAAGAAACACAGGCATATGTGAAAAAATGCTTATTTTGTGCCAATTAAAGCGCCATGGGTACGATGAAAATATTACGTATGCATCACCTATGCTTAAAAATATAAGGTAAAAATGAATCGAACTGTTTTAGTCGTCATCATGGCTTTTTTCCTTAGTGCTTGCGCAACTGGCGCAGGCATGACGCAATCAGAAGTTAAGCGTATCACACCAGATGAGTTGGCAAAGCTTATGCTGCAGCCGGAGGCAACCTACACGTTAGAAGCAATTGTCACAGATGCTAAAAGCGGCAAAACATCAGGTGAGATAATTGCAAAATTAAAATCGAGTGAATCACTTTATGATTTGAAAGCAAGTGACGTGTTGAGATTGAACCAGCAGGGCGTTGATGTTGAAGTGTTGGATTACATGCAGGAAAGTAATGCATTGGCTAAGCAGAATTACCTTGCCGAAGAAATTAATAAAAGAGAGCACGAAAAAGAAAAAGCATTAAAAGCATTAAATAATGAGCGTCTGCTGCAAATGAATCGCTACTATGACCCATTCTGGCGGCCATATAGATACTATCAAAATCACATTCCTATTGGACCAGCAAGTCGGTTTTAAGAAGCCCAAGATTTGGTTGGGGTTTATCTTATGTAGGTCCATTAGGCTGGTAGTTTTTAAGCCCAATCAATTAAGTACTGTTATAGAATAGCTATTTAATGTTGGTATTGTTTTATGCAACAATTTACGCAAACCTTAGCGATTAGCGCTAATGGACGCAAGCTTTACGATATTACGCTCCAAGTGCTCAGCTGGGCAAATCAACGAGGCTTGAATACAGGGTTGTTAACCCTGTATATTCAGCACACCTCTGCTAGTTTATTAATCAATGAAAATTACGATAGTGATGTGTTGGTTGATATCGAGGCTTTCTTTAATCGGCTGGTGCCCGATGGTGACCCACTGTTTACGCATACAGTGGAAGGGCCCGACGATATGCCTGCTCATGTGCGAACCGCCTTGACGCAAACGAGTCTATCTATTCCAATGATTGAGGGGGAGGTGGCGCTCGGTAAATGGCAAGGCTTGTTTTTGTTTGAGCATCGGCATATGCCCGCGACACGGCGTATTACAATGCACTTGATTGGCGAATAGCGTGATGACTCATAAAGAGGAGCCATTAACAGTGGGAGAAAAGTGAATTTTCAAGCCTTATTTTGCAAAAAATGTAGTAGAACAAGCCAGAATTATCGATAGGCATGTGTCGTTTTGGCTACGTAAAGATATGAAGGTCGTGGTTTTAAAACATCGTATCTATTTAAGGTGTGGCATTTATCGTCCAAACAGAAAATGTAGTGTAGAGTTATTAAGTCATGAACTCATGCATGTTTCTCAGTTTTTACATGGTATGAATTGGGTGACATATTGTTGGTTATGTCGGCGAGGGTGCCGTAAAAGTCGATATTAAAATAGACGTTTATGCAAAAGGGAAGCTAATTGCTGCAAATTACCAACAAATAGTGTGGCCTCTTATGCGGAATTTGTAAAATTTTTTACTGGGCGTTGTAAAGTGACTTTAGATTTGGTATTGTCACATGCGGAGTCTGATTTTTTTAAAAATAGTTATTGGGAGAAGATGGATGAAAGTAACATATAAATTATTAGTTCCTGCTTTATTAGCGGGGTTTTTACTAGGCGCTTGTGCAGAAAAAGAAGCGGCTATGCCAGAAGAAGCAGTAGCTGTTGAAGAAATGGCAACTGAAGAAGTAGCAGCAGAAGCTACTGAAGAGGCTTCTTCAAGCGGGCCAGGTGGTTATGTGCCTTCAGCTGACGAGCTTATCCCAGGTGAAACCAGATAAGAACATGGCTTTAGTTTACTAAAGTAATATTAGAAAAACGCACTTTTAAGTGCGTTTTTTTAGGCTTGAATTAATTGAAAACCAAATTAAATGGTGCAACGGTTATTAAATACTTAGCGTAATAAGCTCCATTGTAAAGGATCAAAGGGAACACTCTTTTTTCTGAGTTCGTAATACAAACCATTACTTTTGTTTCCACCCGTATTACCAACAGCGGCGATAACATCCCCGCCGTTAACATCTTCACCGACATTTTTGAGTATTGTTTGGTTATTACCATATAAGCTCATATAGCCACTACCATGGTCGACAATAATTAAATTACCAAATCCACGCATCCACTCGGCAAAAACCACTTGTCCACCAGCGACAGATTTGACTGACGCCCCTTCTTTTGCTCGAATAAATAAGCCTCTCCAAGAAATGCCGCCATCCTGGCGCTTTCGGCCAAAGAGATTGGTGACCTCGCCTTTTACGGGAAGTTTTAACTTTCCTTTAAGGGATGAGAATTTTTTGCCGGCATAACGATTGTCTGGGGTTTGTTGATTTATAGGGATAGCCTTAGAGGCGGGTTTATTTTTAGGTTTTTTTTGCGACTCGTTTTTAGCACTTATTGATAATTTAACGACTAGGCGAGAAAGGCGTTTCTCATCACGCTTGAGTTTACTGATTTGTCCATGCTGAGCCGCAATTTCTTTAGATATTTTTTTTAATACAAGTGCTTTTTCAGATTTTTGTTTTTGTAAGTTTTTACGCTCATCTTCTTGTTTTTCTTTTAGTTTTTCTGCTTTTTGTAATACCTGTGTTGTTTTGGTATCAAGCTGTTTAATCTCACTGAGATTACTTTGCATATCATTAATCAGCTTAGTGTGCGCCTTGGCAATATAAGATTGATACTTAAGATCGCGTGAGATTTGGCTTGGATTTTTGCTTTGTAAGATAAGTCGTGTATAGCTTTGGTTACCTAAGGCGTAACGCTGATAAAGTAGTTTGCTCAACTCCTTTTGCTGGCGAGATAGCTTTTCGCTAATCGTGAGCGATTGTTCTTTTAGTTTGCTGAGCTTGGATTTGTTTTGTTTTTGATCCCGGTCAATCTTATGCAGTGTTTTGTTGGCTTGACTAATGGCCGTTTCTGATTCTTTTAATGCATCAGTTACATCATGTTGCTGCTGCTTCGTTTTGCTCAGTTCCTTCTTAATTTTATTAATTTGTTTTTGGATGCCACTAATATCTTTTTTTGCGGCATCTACTTTATCGGCTGCAAAGCTCAGGTGTATCGACGATAACAAACACAGTGTGACTAACCAAGCTAAGGCTGTGGTTAGGCGTTTATGTGTGAGTCGATCATTAATCATCAAGTATTAGGTGTAAAGGTAATGAGGTTTTTACCTGTCATTTCTGCGGGTTGTGAAACCCCCATCATATTAAGTAATGAAGGAGCAAGGTCTGACAACGCACCACCTTCTGACAGTGTTGCTGTGCGCCCAATATAAATCATAGGCACCAAGTTGGTTGTGTGTTGCGTATGTGGTTGGTTATTTTGATAGTCTTGCATGAGTTCAGCATTGCCATGGTCTGCTGTAATAATCACTTCAGCATCAATCGCTTGCGCCGCTTCAATGACGCGGCCAACGCAGGTGTCCAAGGTTTCGACTGCTTTAATAGCGGCATCTAAGAAGCCAGTGTGACCAACCATGTCACAGTTAGCGAAATTGCAAATAATGGCGTTATATTTTTTTGCTGCTATGGCTTCTACGAGCTTGTCAGCGAGTGCAGGCGCATTCATTTCTGGCTGCAAATCATAGGTGGCGACTTTAGGTGAGGGCACTAATATTCTATCTTCCCCTCTAAATATATCTTCATCACCGCCATTAAAGAAAAAGGTCACATGCGGGTATTTTTCTGTTTCTGCAATACGCAGCTGGGTTAACCCTTGGTTTTGCAAGTGCTCACCAAGTGTGTTTTTTAAAGCAAATGGTGCAAAAATTGGAGTTGCTTTTTTCTGGCTCTGATCGTGTTGAGTCAGTACGAAGAAGTGCGATAGTTGCGGCATACGTTTGCGTGTAAAGCCATCAAAATGACTATCGAGAATGGCATTAGTAATTTCTCTTGCACGGTCACCACGGAAATTCATGAACACCACGCTATCGCCATCTTCCATCTTGATTGGTGCTTCGTTAGTTTGGTGAATTGTCGTGCATTTGACGAATTCATCATTCTCATCACGTGCATAAGCATTCTTCAATGCTTGGCTAGCAGAAGTTTCTGAAAACTCACCTTCACCTTCAACAATAGCGTTGTAAGCTGGCGCTATGCGCTCCCAGCGCTTATCGCGGTCCATCACATAAAAACGACCACACACGCTGACAATTTTTCCAACACCAAGTGATTCTATTTTGCTTTCAAGTGCTTCAATGTAAGGTGCTGCACTCACTGGTGGCGTATCGCGACCATCTAAAAAGGCATGCACATATACTTTGCTGAGGCCTTGCTTAGCAGCCATTTCAATCATGGCGTGAATATGGTCTTGGTGACTGTGTACACCACCGTCAGAAAGCAAGCCAAAAATATGAAGCCCTTTATCGTTTGTTTTTAGTGTTTCAATGGCGTCCACTAGAGCAGGTAACTCAAAAAACTCACCCGCTTTAATACTGTTGTTAATGCGTTCGAAATCTTGAAAAACAACTCGACCTGCACCAATGTTTAAATGCCCGACTTCAGAGTTGCCCATTTGACCCGCAGGCAATCCAACATGTTGCTCAGAAGCATTGATTAGCGTATTGGGATAATCCCGTTTGAGCGCGTCTAAATGCGGTGTTTTTGCGAGGGATATGGCATTGTCTTGGCTATCTTCACGATAACCAAAACCATCTAAAATAAGTAAAATTACTGGTGTGGTGGACATATTTAATATTTCACATGGATCATAGTAGTACTTCCATTATAATGCTTGGGTGTCTAAATGAAATCATTCATCGAGAAATTTAACTTGAAAGTTGTGCTGATGCCTTGAATTATGAAAAACGGCGGCATATAACATTTGAAACTTAAAAGAAAGCGTGAAGAAACACTGTGGAATTTATTATTGATAATGCAATCTATATTGGGCTAGCACTAGGATCTGCTTTAGTTTTGCTTTGGCCGATGCTCACGAATACAGGTGGAGGTGTGCCGAGTATTTCGCCATCAGAGGCTGTGCTTGTGATGAATCGTACCAAGTTGCTAGTATTGGATGTGCGTGATGAGGCTGAATTTGCAGGCGGACATATTAAGGGAGCGAAGCATATTCCTGTTGCTAGCTTGGAAGAGCGGATTAAAGAGCTTGCTAAGCAGAAAAGCAAACCGATACTGGTGGTTTGTCAACGCGGTATGCGTGCGAATGCAGCTTGTAGAGTATTGGCAACACATGAGTTCGAGCAAGTCAGTAGTTTGCAAGGTGGTTTAGATAAGTGGATAGAGGCTAAGATGCCTTTAGTAAAGGGTAAGTGATGGCTGACATTACAATGTATACAACGGGCTACTGCCCATTTTGCAACAATGCAGAGCGTTTGTTGGAAAGTAAGGGCGTGACTGACATTAATAAAATTCGAGTCGATGATTCGCCAGAGCTGATGGTGGCGATGATGGAGAAAACGGGGCGCCGCACTGTGCCGCAAATTTACATTAACGAGCAGCATATAGGCGGCTTTGATGACTTGCGTGCGTTAGATTTAGCTGGTGAGTTGGATCCGTTGTTAGCAATAGGTTCGTGATTAGTTCGAAATATTAAGGTGATTAATATTCGATAAAACGCTAAAATAGAGACTTGGTTTAAAGTGATAAAATTTAACCGACCCTGAGTCATTGTTATTCGGCGGCTATCAATCAAATAATAGGAATTGAAAATGGCAAAAGCACCAAAATCACCAAAAGCAGCACCTCAAAAAAATGAAGCAGCACAACCAGGATTTGCAATTGAAAAGCTCTATGTAAAAGACGCTTCTATTGAAGTGCCAGGCGCACCACAAGTCTTCACAAATAGAACAGCACCACAAATTAATGTTGAGCTTGGTAACAGTGCAACTAAATTAGACGATGGTGTGTTTGAAGTTTCAATCAAAGTGACTGTGACTGCAAAAATTGAAGAGACAACTGCATTTTTAGTTGAAGTAACACAATGCGGCATTTTTGCTATTAAGGGCATTCCTGATGAGAATTTAGAAGCAGTGTTGGCAATCACCTGCCCAAACATCTTGTTCCCATATGCAAGAGAAGCGGTTTCTGACATGGTAACTAGAGCTGGATTTATGCCGGTATTGTTAAATCCAATTAATTTTGAAGCGTTGTATGCGCAGCAACAAGCGGAACAAAATACATCTCAAACGCCTAGCTAATCATCAGATAATTGATTTTAGATAGCGTAACGATTAGACATACAGCCATGAAATCTTTACTTTTACAATTAAAGACATTCTCATTACCGTTAAACCCAAGCTTAGTCCTGCTGAGTTTGGGTTTTTCTTTATGCATGTCGACACCAGTGCAAGCAGCTGATTTCCGTTCAATCTTGGCAGAGAAGGCCATTACTTATGATGCGCCTTCTGCCGAGGCTGTTAAGCTTTACATCATGGCGAAAGGTTACCCAGTAGAGGTAATCGTGAACTTAGGTACTTGGGTGAAAGTGCGAGACCAACGGAGTGGCTTAAGTTGGGTGGCAGGTAAAGACTTAGATGCTCAGCGAACTGTTTTAGTAACAGATAGTACCGAAATTAAAGAAAAAGAAAGTGCTGATGCGAAATTGCTTGGTACGGTAGAAAAAGATGTTGTGCTCGAGCTATTGTCTCCGAGTATTAATAAAGGCTGGGTTAAGGTCAAGCATAGGGGTGGCATTGTTGGCTATATTCAAAGCAGTGCGATTTGGGGTCTATATTGAAAAAAATAGTAGTATTAGGCGCTGGTGCATGGGGTACGGCACTGGCGATTCATATTAGTAACCAACATAAAGTGACTTTATGGGGGCGTAATGCAGGCCATGTTTCGGGCATGCGTAAAGCACGAGCTAACCCACTCTACCTTGGCGACTTTGCATTCAATGATAATTTAGACGTGGAAGAAGATTTAGGGACGGCAATTGAAGGCGCAGACTTGATTCTATCGGTTGTACCTACTGCTGGTTTCCGCCTGTTGTTAAAAGAATTGAAAAAGCTCGGTTCTAAACAGCCACTAATTTGGGCGCATAAAGGCTTGGAGCCTATATCCGCATTATTGCCGCATGAAGTGGCGATTGAAGAGCTGGGTATGGGTCAGCAATGGGGTGTGTTATCAGGCCCTAGCTTCGCAGCAGAGTTGGTGCGCGGTTTACCAACAGCAGTCACATTGGCGGCACACGACACGACATTTGCTTTAGAAGCTTCAGAGTTGTTGCATGGAGGTGGTTTGCGTGTTTACAGCAGCGCCGATGTGATTGGTGTTTCAGTTGGCGGGGCAGTCAAAAATGTCATGGCCATTGCAGCAGGCATTTCTGACGGTATGGGCTTTGGTAATAATGCACGTGCCGCAATGATCACACGTGGTTTGGCTGAAATTACGCGCTTTGGGGTGGCATTAGGAGCAAAACCTGAAACCTTCATGGGCTTGGCGGGTGCAGGAGATTTAATCTTAACCTGTACAGGGCAGT
>TARA_B110000208_G_scaffold190637_1_pt1 | contig 25745 bp, 26 predicted proteins | sample TARA_B110000208 | Tara Oceans TARA_B110000208 (sample SAMEA4397426) | marine metagenome | biome: Polar Biome; feature: [SRF] surface water layer (ENVO:00010504); material: water (ENVO:00002006), including particulate matter (ENVO:01000060) such as... | depth 5 m
GGCTCCCGGTACACTTGGGTCATTAATTGCCTTTCCTTTATATGGATTGATTTCGCCTTTAAGCATTGAAATACAGCTAGGCTTTGTTGTAACATTATTTTTTTTAGGTATTCATGCCTCAGACATTACTAGTAGGCGCTTAAAACTGAAAGATCCCTCTTGCATTGTTATTGATGAAATTGTTGCCATGATGCTCATATTAATTTTTATAGAGCCAGATGCAGTTTCTTTTGTTATAGCCTTTATCTTGTTTCGGTTTTTTGATATAAAAAAACCTTTTCCCATTAGCTGGATAGAGAAAAAATTCACGGGAGGGCTTGGCATTATGCTGGATGATATCGCTGCAGCGGTACCTTGCCTTATTATTATGCAACTGTTTTACATTGCAAACCATGCAGTCTGATGATCTTGAATTGCTGGTAGAAAACCTTGGTGCCCAATGTCTCTTGAATGGGTATCAATTGGTTATTGCAGAATCATGTACTGGGGGAATGATATGCAGCGCGATTACCCAAATTTCAGGATGTTCTCAATGGTTTACACAAGGATTTATTACCTATTCGAATCAATCCAAAATAGACTTACTGGGAGTGAGCGAGGATAGTTTGGCGCGTTATGGTGCTGTAAGTCAACAAGTGGCAAATGAGATGGCTTGTGGGGCAGTTCGGAGGAGCCACGGTTCGCTAAGTCTAAGTATAACCGGTATTGCTGGGCCTTCAGGTGGAACAAAAACAAAACCGGTAGGTACCGTATTTTTTTCGGTATGTGATAAAAAAAAGTTGCTTTTAGAGCATAAGGCTCATTTTGAGGGGACCCGAAAAGAAATCCGAGAAAAAGGTCTTTTATTTGCTCTTAATACCCTACTAAAGCTTACGTTGTAGCAGCAAATATGGAATAATTAACTCTACAAAAAAAATACACATAAGGCAAAAAAACATGGATGAAAATAAGCGCAAAGCACTGGATGCTGCATTGTCCCAAATTGATAAGCAATTTGGCAAAGGCTCTATTATGCGAATGGATGATAGTCAAGTAATCGAAGGTATTCAGGCAGTATCGACAGGCTCTCTCGGACTAGATATCGCCCTTGGAATTGGGGGTTTGCCACGAGGAAGGGTTATTGAAATTTATGGTCCGGAGTCATCCGGTAAAACATCGCTTTCGCTTTCTACCGTAGCCCAATTACAAAAAACGGGTGGGACTGCAGCATTCATTGATGCGGAGCATGCACTTGATATTCAGTATGCTGCAAAATTAGGGGTAAACATTGAAGAATTATTAGTGTCACAACCAGATACCGGGGAACAAGCACTGGAAATTGCTGACATGCTTGTGCGGAGTGGTTCGGTCGATATCGTAGTAATAGATTCTGTGGCGGCTTTAACACCCAGGGCAGAAATTGAAGGAGATATGGGTGATTCACATATGGGTCTTCAAGCTAGGCTTATGTCGCAAGCATTAAGAAAGCTCACAAGTAATATTAAAAAAACCAATACTATGGTGATTTTCATTAATCAATTACGAATGAAGATAGGTGTTATGTTTGGTAATCCAGAAACCACTACAGGAGGCAATGCATTGAAGTTTTATGCGTCGGTAAGATTGGATATTAGGCGTATTGGTGCAATTAAAAAAGGTGATGAAGTGATTGGAGCTGAGACACGAGTTAAAGTCGTAAAAAACAAAGTTGCTCCTCCTTTCAGAAAGGCAGAATTTGATGTGCTCTACGGCGAAGGCATATCGCTGGAGGGCGAAATCATAGACCAAGGCGTGATACTAGATATCGTTGAGAAATCTGGATCCTGGTATAGCTATAAAGGAGAAAAAATTGGTCAGGGTAAAGATAATGCAAGAATATTTCTCAAAGAAAACCCAAAGATTTCTAATGAAATAGAACAGCTAGTGAGGGATAACTCAAGCATCACTGCTGAAATTAAAGCTGCTGTGATTCCAGAAGAGGATGAACCAAGCCCTGCAGAATAACACTGATAAAAATATAGTCTTATTGAAAAAAAGGGCTTTATATTATTTGGGAAAAAGAGAGTACTCAAGGAACGAGCTCCTGCAAAAGATCGGACCATTTGCTGAAAGTCTTGAGATCACTCGACAACAAGTAGATCAAACACTCTCCGAACTAGAAGAAAAGGATTGGTTATCGGACAAGCGGTTTGTTGATCAATTTGTCTTCTCAAAGAAAAAAAAGTTTGGGTTAAAAAAGATGGGGTATGAACTAAAGATGCGTGGTGTTGATGAAATAATCATTCACGATGCCCTTAATAAGATAAAATCAGAAGAATACGATTTAGCAAAAAATATATGGGAGAAAAAATTTAGGAACTTACCTGAAGGTCAGGACGAGAAGTCAAAACAAATCAGATTCCTTCAAAGTCGAGGTATTGACTCTAGACTGATACACCAGATCTTGTCAGGAAAGGTACCCGAATAATCAGTACAATGTTATCTAGCCAACATATTCGCGCTCAATTCTTAAAATTTTTTGAAGATAAGGGCCATCACGTAGTTTCTTCGAGTAGCTTAGTTCCCCATGAGGATCCAACTTTACTTTTCACTAATGCAGGTATGAACCAATTTAAGGATGTATTCCTAGGCGAGGAACAAAGGAATTATGTGCGAGCAGCTTCTAGTCAAAAATGTGTCAGGGCTGGTGGCAAGCATAATGACCTTGAAAATGTAGGCTATACAGCAAGGCATCATACATTTTTTGAAATGCTCGGTAATTTTAGTTTTGGGGATTACTTTAAAAAAGAAGCGATTCATTTTGCTTGGGAGTTACTAACCGAAGTCTATGCCATCCCTAAAGAAAAATTGTTAGTCACGGTGTATGCCGATGATAACGAAGCTTATAGCATATGGGAAAAAGACATAGGGATTCCTACAGAAAAAATTATTAAAATTGGTGATAACAAAGGCAGCCAATATGCCTCAGATAATTTCTGGATGATGGGTGATACTGGTCCATGCGGCCCGTGCAGTGAAATATTTTATGATCACGGAGATACTATTGAGGGTGGGGTTCCAGGCTCTCATAACGAAGACGGGGACCGATTTATTGAGATATGGAATTTAGTCTTTATGCAGTTTAACCGAGATGATAAAGGTGTTATGCATCCTCTTCCCAAGCCTTCAGTTGATACCGGTATGGGGCTTGAACGAATTACGGCCATATTGCAAGATGTACATTCAAATTATGACATTGATATATTTAGGGAATTGATTGCGGAAGCTGCAAAGCTAACGAAGACCAACAACACTGAACATCCTTCGTTAAAGGTGCTTTCAGACCATATAAGAGCGACAACCTTTCTTATTGGTGACGGTGTATTACCGGCGAATGAAGGAAGGGGCTATGTGCTCAGAAGGATTATTCGCAGGGCTATTCGGCATGGTTATAAACTAGGGGTAAGAGCGCCCTTTTTCTTTAAATTGGTTGCGCCTCTTAATCTGGTGATGGGAGATACTTACCGTTTCTCCAAAGAACAATCGAGCTTAATTGAAAGTGAAATTCACCTAGAGGAAAAACGATTCTTTGAAACCATTGAAAATGGAATGGGCATACTTGAAGATACTATTAAGGAGTTAGTGGGGAAAAATAAAACTGCCATCTCAGGTAAAGTAGCTTTTAAGCTACATGATACTTTTGGCTTTCCTTTAGATTTAACTGCAGATGTATGTCGGGAAAATGGTATTAGCATAAATAGTGAAGAGTTTGATGCTGAAATGGATAAGCAAAAAACTATGGCAAGAGAAGCTGGTAATTTTAAAGCAAAATTACAAATCAATTATAGTGGGCCGGATACCGTTTTTTTAGGGTATGACAAATCATCTACCTCTGCGATATTACTGGGTATTTTGACACACGAACAATCGGTAGCATCAATCACTAACGGGGAGAGCGCTATGCTGATCCTAGATCAAACACCTTTCTATGCTGAATCAGGTGGCCAAATAGGGGATATCGGATCCATTAGTAGTGATGAAGGAGTATTCGATGTCACTGATACCTTTAAAATCAAAGGCAATATTTATGTGCATGTCGGCAGTATGATTAAAGGCAAGCTAAGCATCAATGATAAAATTGAAGCAGACATTAATCATGAGTACAGACAGCATGTGATGAGAAATCACTCAGCTACTCACTTAATGCACAAGGCGCTAAAAGAAATACTCGGGAACCACATAGAGCAAAAAGGTTCGTTGGTTGATAGCTACAGGACTCGTTTTGATTTTTCGCATCCAAAACCACTCACATCCGAAGAAAAAACCTCGATAGAATTGATGGTTAATCAAGAGATACTTAAAAATCAAACAACACAAGCTAGTGTCATGGATATTGATTCGGCTAAGAAAACAGGGGCCATGATGCTGTTTGGTGAGAAATACGGTGATGAAGTACGCGTGCTTGAAATAGGAAACAGTAAAGAGCTATGCGGAGGAACACATGTTTCTAAAACAGGTGACATAGGGCTATTTAAGATTCAATCTGAATCAGGGATATCCTCAGGCATTCGTCGAATGGAAGCTACTACCGGTCTGAATGTTATTGGCTTGATTGCGGCTCAAGAAGCTATTATCGATAATGTAACTAAGGAGTTGAATGTCGGTGCTTCTGAAGTTACCTCTAAAGTTAGTCAGCTGATGAAGCAGCTAAAAGATAATGAAAAAATTATCAGCCAGCTCAAGTCAAAAATTGCAGGGAGCGAAGGGAGTGATCTTGTAGGCCAGGCAATTGATACTGGAAAATATCAATTCCTAGGTGTGTGTGTCGACCGTGTTGAGGCGAATGAATTGAGAGAAATGATCGATAATTTAAAAGAAAAATTTCAATCTGCCGTTATAATACTGGGCTCGCACTCAAACAATAAAGTATCGTTTGCAGTTGGGGTAACCGACAATCTTACCCAAGAAATTAAAGCAGGTGATATCGCAAAATTGCTGGGCGAAGCTGTTGGTGGAAAAGGTGGGGGCAGAGATAACATGGCGATGGCTGGTGGGCCGAATATCCAACTAATTGACGAGGCTATCTCACAAATTAAAGATCATTTAATAAAGTAAAAAATATGGCACTCATTGTACAAAAATTTGGCGGTACTTCTGTAGCAAATCCGGATCGGATAAATGCTGTCGCAGAAAGAGTAGCTAAACATTATAAGGAAGGAAACCAAGTTGTTGTGGTGGTTTCTGCTATGTCTGGAGAGACTAATAAGTTAGTTAGCTTAGCTGAAGAGATGATGGAGGATCCAGACCCAAGAGAGCTAGATATGGTTGTGTCATCCGGTGAACAGGTCACCGCAGGACTAACAGCACTGGCACTCATCAATATGGGTCTGAAAGCTAAAAGCTATGCGGGCCATCAAATAAAAATTTTAACCGATGAAGCCTATGGTAAAGCTCGTATTTTGAATATTGATAGCAATAAAATTCAAGATGATTTAAAGGCAGGGTTTATTGTTGTGGTAGCAGGTTTTCAAGGGGTTGACAGTGATGGCAATATAACTACATTGGGTCGTGGTGGTTCTGACACAACAGCAGTTGCAGTTGCTGCCGCATTAAAAGCCGATGAATGTCAAATATACACCGATGTAGATGGTATCTACACTACCGACCCAAGAGTGGTTCCAGAAGCGAGAAAATTAAAATCTATAACGTTTGAAGAGATGTTAGAGATGGCTAGTCTCGGCTCTAAAGTTTTACAAACACGATCGGTTGAGTGTGCAGGTAAGTTTAAAGTCCGGCTAAGGGTACTATCAAGCTTTGAGATAAAAGGTGATGGGACAGTAATAACTTTTGAGGAAGATGAAAAAATGGAAAATCCAATTATTTCGGGAATAGCATTCAATCGAGATGAAGCTGAAGTTAACGTGCTTGGAGTCCCTGATACCCCTGGTATTGCCTATCAAATTTTAGGGCCTATTGCAGAAGCTAATATTGATGTGGACATGATTATCCAGAATGTAGGAAAAGACGGGGCAACCGACTTTACTTTTACTGTACATAAACGTGATCTAACAAAAACATTAAAAATTATTAACGATGAGGTTAAGGATAAAATTAATGCCCGCGAAGTTGTTGGAGATGAAAAAATAGCCAAGCTATCGCTTGTTGGAGTGGGTATGCGCTCACATGCAGGAGTAGCAAGCAAAATGTTTAAAACCATGGCAGACGAAAAAATAAACATTAGCACTATTTCTACCAGTGAAATTAAAATATCGGTTATTTTAGAAGAAAAATATCTGGATAATGCGGTGCGGGTTCTTCACAAAGCCTTTGATCTAGACAAAGGTTAAATCATTGATTTTTTTAAAACTTTGCAGTATTGTTACGGCGAAGTAAGTACCGGAGAGCTGGCTGAGTGGTCGAAAGCACTTCCCTGCTAAGGAAGCATACGGGGTCAACCTGTATCGAGGGTTCGAATCCCTCGCTCTCCGCCAAATTTAGGCGACACAACCCTTTACCTGTAAGGGTTTAGACCGTAATAAATCTATTTTTTTTTATTTTGCAATTCTAAATTTTTAAACTCAAGGTGGGTCATTACGGCTCCCACAATAGCTAAAACAAAGCAAAACAATCCTACAAAAAATATTATTGGATCATCCATAATCTTATTTCCTAGAAATTAATTTAAAGTATATGGCGAATGTCAGAATGGAAGGAATCCATGTGGCAGTGAATAACCCCTCTTGCTTTTGACCATTGAACCAAAGATAAGCTGTTGTAATAAATGCAACGGCAACAGACAACAAGATACATAAATCAGATGTTTTCATTCAGTATTTCCTTTTTAATTAAAATTTAATCTTCATTCCAAAATGCCCATGAAGCAATCAACAAAGATATAACGGCAAGTGAGGCATGTGACCTAACGTAAGTTTCGTTCGGCAATTTAAACACAAGAGGAACAACATTAAACATTCCAAGTATGAGCCAAATGGCAGCAATAAATGCTAAAGCAAGCGATAGTTTGCCAATATTTTTTTTAAACAAAATTTAAATCTTTCTCTAAGTTAGGTTCTAACGATTATGCTCAGTGTCTAACAAATGTCAACCTGATTAAATGCTTATCATGAAAATCCATGCAAATTTTACGCAAATAAGTGATAATGATCTCACAACTCGAATTAAATTTCTGAGGCATAGTGAGTCCTATAGACAAATAGTTGGCGCGAAAATATATTAATATTAATCGAGAAAAAAATGGTAAGCCCTTATAAAAATATAAAAAGCTTTGATCGTCTTTCTACTGCATTGAATAATTCATTCGAAGGCTTAAAAGCTACATTTAAAAATGAAGAAGCTTTTAGGCGGGAGATTTTTTTAGCGCTTATATTGATTCCTGTTGCGTTTTATACAGGAGACACCACAGTTGAAAAAATACTGTTGGTATCTTCATTGATTTTATTGATTGTTATAGAGCTTATCAATACCGGTATTGAGGTCATAATTGACAGGGTATCTTTGGATAAAAATGAGCTTTCGAAGTTAGCTAAAGATGTCGGTAGCGCGGCAGTCCTCATTGCTTTTTTAAACTGCTTTATAGTTTGGCTAATGATTTTATTTTTCTAACACACATTCTTTGGACTGGTCTTATAGTCAAACTTATCACCCTGAGTATGCATTTAGTGACCTTCCAAAAAAAATCGATTGGTTTCCGACTTAATCGCTTTAGTAAGAAAAATTAAACCTATTAAATTGGGTATTGCCATCATAGCAAACATAATGTCCGAAAAATTCCAAACAAGGCCCAAGCTCATAATAGAGCCAACAAAAACAAGGGCAACGGTTACTAAACGATAATAGATCACTGCTTTCGTTCCCAATAGAAATTCTAATGCCTTTTCACCATAAAATCCCCAACCAATAAGAGTGGAAAAGGCAAAAAAACCAGTCGCAACGGCTATAACAATAGCCCCACCGTAACCTAATGTTGATTCAACGCTCATACTGGTTAGTGAGGCAGCATTAATGCCTTCAGCCATCCATACATCAGAGGTAAGAATCACAAGAGCTGTCATAGTACAAACAATTATCGTGTCGATGAAAGTACCCGTCATACTCACAAGCGCCTGATTAACCGGGTCTTTTGTTTTTGCAGAGGCCGCAGCTATAGCTGCAGATCCTAGGCCTGCTTCATTCGAGAATAAACCTCGAGCTACGCCAAAGCGTATAGCAGCTGCTAGCGAGGCCCCTATAAATCCTCCTGTTGCTGCTGTTCCAGAAAAAGCATCCGTAATGATCAGGGTAAAGGCTACGGGAATTTTTTCAATGTTAATACCTAATACCGTCAGCATAGTGACTAAATACACAATAATCATGACCGGTACAAAAAAAGATGCAAATCGACCGACTGATTTAACCCCCCCAATAATCACCAGTGCCGTAAAAAATGCCAGTACGATACCTGTCCAGGCATTAGGTATGCCAAATGTGCTGTTGAAGATTGTTGCTGTTGCATTAGCTTGCACCATATTCCCGGCACCAAAAGTGGCAAAAACCGTAAAGATAGCAAAAAAGCATCCTAACCAACGCTTACCTAACCCATAAGTCAGATAGTACATAGGCCCGCCCTGCATCCCACTCTCACCTTTTTGTCTATACTTAACCGCCAATAAAGCTTCCGAATATTTAGTTGCCATGCCCAGAAAACCGGTTAACCACATCCAGAAAACAGCTCCAGGCCCACCAAGGACAATCGCTGTTGCCACTCCGACGATATTTCCCATACCCACCGTTGCCGCTAAAGCGGTCATCAATGAAGAAAATGGCGATATATCACCATCAGCGTCTGATTTTTGAAAGATCATCTTAATCGCTAATGGTAATGTTCTAATTTGAATGAAGCGCAATTGAATACTTAAATAAATATGGGTGCCAAAAAGCAGGATAATCATAGGCGGTCCCCAAACAAATCCAGCGACAGCTTTAACTGCGATCTCAATTTCACTAAGCAATTCGTTCACTCCCTATGGTTAAAAATCGTTTGTCATTGGCGTCAGGATGCCACACTTGGACTAAGTTATTTTTCATTACCTTTTATTAAAAAATAACACCCTATAAGAAATAAAAAGGCTTGCTCACTCGTAAACAACTTTGCAGTAATAAACCAATCTTGATGAGCTATACCAAATGCAAAGATCATAATAACCACAATTATTAGTGCCGCAAATCTTGTGAAAATACTTCCCCATGCATTGTTAAAAAAACCACCTAAAATAATTACAACTCCCGCCAAAAATTCTGAGAGGGCAACGAATGACGCTAGCCATTCAGAAAAGCCAAAATAGGTCATAAGCTTTTCGGGTGGTAAGGGAAATTTACTGTACGCATGAATAATAAATGCTGTACCTAGTCCTATTCTAATCAGCCAAGTGCTTAAAAAAGAAAGTGGGGCCATTATTTGATTCAATTTATTGTTTAAGCAATTCATAAATTCATTCCTCCCAGGTGATTTCACTCATCTACATCTTAACAAAATTTCGCTTGCCTAACTTTACACCATTTGATCGTAAAATATTATAGGAGGTCGTCATATGAAAAAAGAAGTGAGGAATAATCCATTGAGTCAAATAATCCGACCCTTTTTCAAAAGTAAATTCATTTTCTCTGATGGAAAAAGCAATGGCTTTGTCTTCGGAGCCAATCATTTGCTCAGGGGTAATGCTGTGTAAAAAATGCACTGTATTTTTTATACGCTCTTGAAGGTCACTGAATGTTATTTCGCTATCTTCATAAGAGGGTGCGTCAACCGCGGCTAGTCGGGCAATGCCTTTTCTCACCATATCCGTACCAATTTGTATTTGCCGGTCTAATGGATACATATCTGGGGCAAGCCTTCCTTTAACTAGGATCTCTTGATCAATTTTTCTTATTTCTGCAAAAGTCTCCCCTTTTAACAAAATACCTGACCACATTTCAAAATGATCGATAAAGACCGGAACAGACATCTCATACATAGATATTGACATGGAATTATTCTCTACTGAATTTGGAAGTACTCATCATAGCCTAACTTAAATGAAATTTTCTAATATTTGTACTTTTGGCGTCAAGCAAAAGAGTGATGTATTAATCTGTCAGTTTTAGGTAAAAGCTCGCGCAGTCGAGGCACCGCCAGTAAGAGAAAATACTACATGGACATGAGATATTTTTTGTGAAAAGTCACATCGAAACAATTTTTAATCAAGATAAATTAAATACTGAAATTGTTGCCGCTTACTACACAGCTTACCCAAAGCGGATGCTAAATAAGTATTAGATGTTTACGCCAAGAGAAAGAACCGTTAAGGCGCCTTTCAGTATTTCCATATCCACCCCAAGAAAAGTTTTTTTATGGCTATGCTCACCATACATCACATGCTCCTCAAATACCCCCACTTCCTCTGTTAACTGATCGCATGTTTTATGAGCATTGTCCTTTTCGCTCTTCGAAAAATTATCATGATAATAGCTTGTAGAGTCCTCGTGCTGATAGAACGCCAATAAAGTAGGTTGCATGTTAGGTGAGGCAAAAATATTCAACGAAGTTAGTAGAAGTATAATTAAGGATAAAATTTTCATTTTTGTTCTCTCTATAATGTTTGAGGGTAGCAACATAGACCCCGTTGAAATAATATTAATCAAAAATTGATAGCGAGATAATAAGAATGTTGAGGATTGTGGTAAAAAAGCTTCATTTATCAGAAAATGCTAATACTTGGTGCAACATAAAATTAGGTATGCACTAAATTCAAACACGACTCAATCAACAATAGATGTATGCCTAAAAAATTGTATAATCACGCACATGAGCAAAACATATATTCCACAAATTCATCACAACCTGACTCTAGCCTTCGCACTGTTAGTTTCCTTCTTTTTTCTTCCTAGTTGTGCGCATCTGGGTCCTGATTTTATGGAAGGAAATCGAAATGAATACAACAAAGTCTTAGCTAATACGAACAATGAAGAGGTTTTGTTGAATTTAGTTAGAAGGCGATATGCCGACAGTATTGCCGTGCTTGAGGTCAACAGTGTGTCAACCTCGCTAGAATGGAGAAAAAATATAGGGATCTCTGCTAATTTTTTTGATGGTGATCTAGATGATAACAATATTGGCTTAAGTGGTAATGGTTCGTATAGCGAAAAACCTACGATAACCTATTTGCCTCTGAATGGAGCAGATTATGTGAAAAATGTTTTATCACCGATTAGCCTAGACACAATATTATTGCTTACAAGGTCGGGATGGGCTGCGGATAGAGTTTTACGGTTAACCGTCAACAAAATAAATGGGGTGAATAATGCATCCGAAGCATCAGGACCAACTCCCTCTTCCGCACCTACTTATAAAGGCTTTCGCTTACTAGCAAGTCAAATAAAAGAACTGCAAAAAATGGATAGTTTTGCCCTTGGTTATCAACTTGAAGGGAATTCGAGAGAATTAGGTTTTTTAGTCAAGCCTGACCAGAGAAACACCCCTAAAGTCAAAGCCTTTATGAAGTCCATCAACATAACCACCCCCAATAATATTATCCCCATTACCTCTGATTATTCTGGAGATGGCGGTGGAACCACTATCGAGATTAATGTGCGCTCTTTAGCCGGTATTCAGTTTTTTTTATCGCATGGAGTCATAGTTCCTGATGAAGATTTAAATAAGGGTCGAGTGCAGATTACTAAAACAGCAGACGGAGAAATATTTGACTGGGGTAATGTCTTATCTGATCTTTTTATTGTTCATTCAAGCAAAGATAAACCAAAAAATGCTGGAGTTGCTGTTCAGTACCGAGGTCATTGGTTTTACATTAAAGACAATGATATGCATAGCAAATACACCTTAATGCTGCTTAATCAGATAAGCGCTTTGCAATCAGGGACGGTTGAAAAAGCAGGGCCGGTTCTAACTCTGCCCGTTTCTCAATAAAAATTATTTCATCTTTAGGTCTAGGAAATTAAGTTATAATATCGCTCACGCGCCCGTAGCTCAGCTGGATAGAGTACTTGGCTACGAACCAAGGGGTCAGGAGTTCGAATCTCTTCGGGCGCGCCATATTTCTTTGGGTAATTGCGCCCGTAGCTCAGCTGGATAGAGTACTTGGCTTCGAACCAAGTGGTCAGGAGTTCGAATCTCTTCGGGCGCGCCAATTAACTGTTATGGTTTGAGTATGTATTCGACATACTCAGAGTCTATTTTTCTCATATTAGATACCGTCCATTCAGACAGTTCGCTATCGTTTTCAACTTTTGCTATTTCATAAAGCTGCATTAGGGCATCTAAATGCCTATTGTTTAGGGAGAATGACTTTTGCAAACTTGAGGTAGCTTGAGCGTAATCATCCATCTGGAAGTGTGCGAGTCCTAAGAAGTACCATGCATCAGCATCACTTTCTGCCGAATCGACCCACGTGCTTGCAATGCTTTTCATTTTCATCCAATCTTCTTGCTGCATAGGCATGATGACTTGCATAAAGAAAGGTTTTTCATTATCTGGTAGGCTCCAGAAAGGGGCGTCTGTGCTCACTAAATCTAATTGCGGAGTTGTAGTGAGTAACTCCATAATCCACTCCGATGGAAGAGCATAAAAATACCCTAGCCTTTTTCCTGGGCTCTTAAAGGTTGTAATACCGATTAAATTAAAGTCCAAATCAAATAATGCGCCGCCACTTGATCCGACAGTAAATGCCGCTGAAGTTCTAATGATATGGCTATCCTCAAACGGATGAAGTCCTTTAATTTTTCCGTAGGACGGCAGTGGGATAGGGCTGTCATTAGGAAATGTTAGTGCAAAGACCTTGTTTTCATATTGCAAATTCTTCGATGTACCTATTTTAACAGCGGGCAGAGGCAAGTCGTCAAACTGTAATATGCATAAGTCGTGTTTCCAGTCAGCATACACCGCTATTGGTACGTATTTCTTGAAGGTCTTTACTACGTTCACACCTTTCGAATCAGCAAAAACATGGCAGTCTGTTGCAACATGATTTTCTTTTATTACTACTCCGGATCCAGTTCCCGTTACCCCATCACCATACGTTACCCATACATGAACCATGGACTCACTTAATCCAAATAATTCTGCTTGGGCCGGATAAGCAAAGGAAGCCTGGTGAATACCAAAAAGTATAGGGAATGTTAAAAACTTAATAAATTTATTCATTTTTATATGATAACGAATCATTGATTAAATTCCATCTAAATTTATTTGATTTGCATCCTAACTATTAGTATGCTAATAATATGGTTATAGGCAAATCAAATAACTCGATAGTCTTAATTTTATAATCTGGGAGGAAGTAAAAATGAGTCAAAAATTTTTAACATCTGTTATTGCGATAGTTGTATTGGGATTTTTTTCATTAGTAGCTAAGGCTGATGATCATGAGCCCTCAATCTATACTCAACTAGGTGGAACATATAACATAGCCATCACAGTTGATCATTTAGTTGATAAAATTTATGCCAACAATGCATTAAATAAGAACCCTGCATTAAAAGCAGTGCATGATGCCGCGCATACGAAAGCTGGCTTCAAGGTCATGCTTACCAATTGGGTGGTTGAAAGAACAGGTGGTCCAAAAATATATCAGGAAGACGAGTTCGGACGTGGTAAAAATATGAAGCAATCACATCCGCATTTAAATATTACCGATCGTGAGTTTGATATCATTATGATTGAATGCCTTCATACTTTCTACGCCTATGATGTGCCTGATCATCTGATTAAGGCTATTATGGCTGACCTGCAAAGTTTCAGAAAAGATATCGTAACAAAGCCAACCAAAAGCTATAAGAGCCCATATAACAGCCCTTATAATGGCATAAAATAATTAGAACTTATAAAAAAAGGCTATCTTTTGATAGCCTTTTTTTATTTACTTCATACTTATACGCAATTTTTAAGGTGTTCAGCTTCTAATAGATCATGCTCAGAAATTTCCAGAGCAGATGTTAAATCATTAAGAGTTTTTTTTAATTCATTAAATTCGCTGGCAGGTAAATGGGTTTTACAGGCTACCTTATGTTGAATAGCAGCTACTTGATCCTCTAGATCAACACCTTGTTTTGTTAGCTCAATATTGACCACTCTTTCGTCGGTAATTGATCTTTTTCTTGTTACAAGATCCATTTGCTCTAATTTTTTTAATATAGGGGTAATTGTTGGCAGGTCAAGCTTTAGCATCCCCGCAATATCTGCAGCCTTTTTACATTCGCCTTCCCACAAAGCTATCAATACAAGGTATTGGGTGTAAGTGATTCCTAGTTCCTTCAAAAAAAGACGATAGTAACGGGTAATAGCGTTTGTGGCTGAATAAAGGGAAAAGCAGAGTTGGTTATCAAGAAGTAAATTAGGATATTTTTTCATTATATACACTCTATCATAGGCTGCTTGAACAGATTCTGCTAAAAATGGTACGGTGTGCGAGGATCGAACTCGCGACCATCGGATTAAAAGTCCGGTGCTCTACCAGCTGAGCTAACACCGCATTCTTTAGCAACTCGAGATTATCTAAGAATAGTCGGGCTAGGTCAACCTAAAATACTATAAAAAACTATTGCATACCGGGGAACCGTCCAGACAATCCTCGCATTAATTTTCCAATCCCGCCCTTTGAAAACATTTTCATCATCTTTTGCATCTCCTCAAACTGCTTAAGAAGCTTATTAACTTCTTGAACCGTCACACCAGAGCCTGAGGCAATACGTATTTTTCTTTTAGCTTTAATTACCTCCGGTTTTTTTCTTTCCAATAAAGTCATGGAATTTATAATCGCCTCGATTTGTGCGAGCGACTTATCACCATCTTCAGGATTCATTTTAGCAGCGGCTGCTGATATTTGTGATGGCATTTTATCCATCATAGCCCCTACCCCTCCCATCTTTTTCATCTGTCCAATCTGTGCTTTAAAATCGTCAAGGTCAAAACTTTTTCCCGACTTGACTTTTTGCGCTAATTTTTCTGCCTCTTTTTGATCCACATTTTTTTGTGCATCCTCAACTAAGCCAATGATATCTCCCATGCCAAGTATCCTTGAGGCCATTCGCTCTGGGTAAAATGGTTCGAGGCCATTGGGCTTTTCACTTATTCCAACAAACTTAATAGGCTTTCCAGTGACATGCTTTACCGACAGCGCTGCACCACCTCTCGAGTCACCATCCAGTTTAGTTAATACAATTCCTGTCAACGGTAGTGCATCACCGAAGGCTTTTGCTGTATTAACCGCATCTTGACCCTGCATGGCATCAACGACAAACAAAGTTTCAACTGGAGATAACGTTTTATGCAACAACTTGATCTCGGTCATCATTGCTTCGTCGATGCCAAGGCGTCCAGCCGTATCAAAGATAATGACATCATGAAAATTCTTGTTAGCGAACTTCAATGCATCTTTTGCAATATCGTTAGGTTTGTCTTTAGCTGAAGAGTTAAAACAATCAACTTTCAAATCGCTCGCTAACGTTTTCAGTTGGTCAATAGCCGCTGGACGGTATACATCAGCACTCACCAGCAAAATTTTCTTTTTCTCTTCCGTTAATATTTTAGCCAGCTTGCCCGCTGTCGTCGTTTTTCCCGACCCCTGAAGGCCTGCCATTAAAATGACTACTGGTGGCCTAGCTGCTAAATCCAGAGAAGATCTTTCCGATCCCATGAGATCAGTAAGTTCATCTTGGACAATCTTAATAATGGCTTGTCCTGGACTAATGCTCGACAAGACCTCTGCACCTAAGGCTTTTTGTTTGACTTTATCAATGAAATATTTTACGACAGGAATAGCGACATCTGCTTCAATCAGTGCCATTCTTACCTCGCGCATAGCATCGCTGATATTTTCTTCTGTGAAACGCGACTGGCCACGAATAGTTTTAATGACGGACTGAAGGCGATCAGTTAAATTTTCTAGCATCTTTAATTTTTACTCTTTTTAAAAGCTGTATGATTGGATTTACATTATAATTGTTTCTATCTATTAAACAAAAAAAACTATGGCTTACTGGAATCTACTTTCTGCAACATTATTGCTGTATTTTCTTCCGTGTATCCCTTTGGGTGATATTAAAAATCAAAATACCCGCTTACTAGTGAATGGTGCCCTTTTTTTAGGTCTCATGTCGCATGCAGCTCTTGTGTATGTATCGACTTTTAGTCAAGGGGTAGACCTCAATTTCTCTAATGCGCTTCTCATAATCAGCTGGGTTACGGTATTCCTTTATTGGTTAATTAATTTCCATGCAGCACATAAGGGTTTTCAGTTTCTTACCTTAGTTCCCGCATTAGTAATCTTAACGATGAATCCCTTACTTAACGGTCACCACTACCTTAGCGATTCTTACTCCTTTGCCGCCCTTATTCATATTGTTGTCGCTCTCTTAGGCTATAGCCTCTTGGCATTTGGCGCCATCTTTTCTATATTTTTACTTTTTATAGAAACCAATTTGCGCAACAAACTATCCAGTGGAACATTGTTTTCGAGTGACTCCTCCATACTGACACTCGAAAGTCATTTATTTGCTATTTATTGGATAGGTTTTTTCTTGCTGACTATCACCATGGTTACTGGGATCTTCTTTACCGAGAGGCTTTTTGGTACCCCCTTTATGATCAATCATAAGCTTATATTTTCTGTATTGGCTTGGTTGATTTATGGAAGTCTATTGTTGGCTAGAGCAATATTTGGTTGGCGTGGGAAAAAAGCTATTAACTTTTCTTTGATGGCTTTTATCTTTCTCTTTTTATCTTATCTTGGCAGTAAGTTTGTTCTTGAAATCTTATTGCCATAAATGGATGATGGGCCAGGCATGCAATGTGGCTTTTTTTATCAAGACTTCATCGGGATTTGCCGCTACGGGATGGGTTACCCGTTCAAGCAAGGGAATATCATTTCTAGAGTCGCTGTAAAAATAAGTTTTTTCAAAGCTCTTTAATGTTAGCCCCTGTAAGTCCAACCATTCCTCCAGGCGCTTTATCTTGCCTTCCTGAAAAGATGGAGTTCCGGCTATTTTTCCGGAAAATTTTCCATCTATTTCTTCGGGATCTGTGCCGATAAGATCTGGAATACCAAATAGCTTACCAATAGGCTTCGTAATAAAACTATTCGTAGCGGTAATGATTAATAATCTGTCGCCTTTGTCTTTATGGCTCTGCACTAACTTATGCGCTGCAGATGGAATCATCGGAAGGATAATCTCATTAATGTACTGGTCTCTGAGATTTTCCATCAACTCACGATCATTATTCTTAAGTACTCCAAACTGAAAACCACAGTATTCATGAACATCCAGGTTTCCCTCTTGATAGTCCTGGAAGAATTGCTCATTCTTTTTTTCAAAGGCTTTTTTATCAAGCAATCCCTTTTCAATTAAAAATAAGGCCCAGTTATAATCTGAGTCACCTTTAAGCAAGGTATTATCCAAATCAAAAATAGCTAGATTCATAATGATTTAAATTTGAGGGTGTGCACGTTCGAGCTTTGAGAACAATTTATTTAATGCATTGAGGTAAGCCTTGGCGGAGGCTATAACAATATCAATATCTGCTCCGAGGCCATTCACAACCCGGCCACCCTTAGACAGTCTTACCGTTACCTCTCCTTGAGCATCTGTGCCCGAGGTAATGTTATTAACAGAAAATAATAGTAATTCAGACTGAGAGTTTACGATGGACTCAATCGCCTTAAATGTGGCATCGACTGGTCCATTGCCGCTCACTTCTGCCGCATGCTCAACCCCGCTGATACTGATTTTTATCGATGCAGAAGGAATAGTTCCTGTCTCAGACTGCGACTTTAGCGAAATGAGTTTATAAAGATCAACTGATACCTCCACATACTCTTCACTTACCAGCGCATGAATATCTTCGTCAAAAATTTCAGCTTTTTTGTCTGCAAGCTCTTTAAACCGATCAAAAGCTGCATTGAGCATGTCATCGGACTCTACTTCTATTCCGATTTCTGCCAACCGAGTTTTGAAAGCATTCCTCCCTGAAAGCTTACCTAAGGATATTTTATTAGCCCCCCAACCCACATCCTCTGCCCTCATAATTTCATAGGTTTCCCGATGTTTTAATACACCGTCCTGATGAATGCCTGACTCATGGGCAAAAGCATTTGCACCTACAATTGCTTTGTTTGGTTGAACTGGGTAGCCCGTAATTGTCGAAACTAATCTTGATGCCGGAACAATTTCGGTGGTATTAATGGATGTTTCTAGGTTAAATATATCCTTCCGCGTTTTAATTGCCATGACAATCTCTTCTAGACTGGCATTTCCTGCTCTCTCACCTAAGCCGTTAATCGTGCATTCCACCTGTCTAGCACCATTGATAACTGCAGATAATGAATTCGCTACAGCCATGCCTAAGTCATTATGGCAATGCGTAGACCAGATCACACTATCGGCATTGGGAACATTAGCAATAAGTGTTCCAACTCTTTCTCCCCAAGCATGAGGAATAGAATAGCCTACGGTATCAGGCACATTAATTGTTTTTGCTCCCGCCTGAATTACTGCATCAAAAACCTCAATCAAAAAGCTTATATCTGACCTTACTGCATCCTCAGCTGAAAATTCTACGTCATCAGTAAAATTTAATGCCCATTTTACTGCTTGAACTGCACGAGCTAAAACTTGATCCGATGTCATTCGAAGCTTGTTTTCCATATGAATAGGGCTCGTTGCAATAAACGTATGGATTCTTTTTGAAGCCGCTCCCTTTACTGCATTTCCGGCTTTTTCTATATCAGACTCCACCGCTCGCGCCAACGAACAAACCGTACTTTTCTTAATCGCTTTGGATACCGCTTGAATTGCTTCAAAATCTCCCGGACTTGCCGCAGCAAAGCCTGCTTCAATAACGTTCACACCAAGCTTTTCTAATTGCTTAGCTATCCTGACCTTTTCTTCTTTAGTCATAGATGCGCCTGGGCTTTGTTCCCCATCACGCAGTGTTGTATCAAATATTATGAGCTGTTCAGTCAAAGATATTCCCATCTAAAATGCTTTTGCTTTTCTTCATCTTTCTTTTGAAGTAGCTGACATAGCCTGATAAAGCGTACCCTAATGAAAGTAAAAAAATAATTTCAGCCGGATTGTGGGAAATGATCCCGAAAATTAATACAATAAAAAGAATGGCGATAAATGGCTGGCTTTTTCTTAAGTTTATATCCTTGCCACTATAAAACCGTAAATCACTAGTCATTGATAACGCCGCAAAAATAGTTAATATAAAGGCAAACCATTGCATTTGAAAAAAACCTAAAAATATTTCATCTCCACTCACACCGTTGTCGAAGGACAACCATATAAAGCTGGCCATCAGCGTCGCAGCTGCTGGCGAAGGGAGGCCTGAAAAATCTTTTTTATTATCCAAATCCAACTTCACATTGAATCTTGCCAGTCTAAAGGCCGCACAGGTGCAATAAACAAATGCGGCAATCCATCCAAGCTTGCCTAATGGCTGAAGCGCCCAGACATAGACGACTAAAGCTGGAGCAACTCCAAAAGACACCATATCGGACAAACTATCGTATTCCGCCCCGAAATCGCTCTCCGTATTAGTCAGCCTTGCTACTCGCCCATCCAATCCATCCATAATAAGTGCGGCAAAAATTGCTAATGCAGCATGATCATATGCTCCATTCATTGCCTGCACTATGGAATAAAATCCAGCAAATAAGGCGCCGGTTGTAAATAAATTGGGGAGTAAATAAAAGTTTTTTTTGCCCAAAGAATCCTTCGCTAATGTTTGTTTTTTATTATCCATAATCAAACTAAATTCTATCCTAGAATCACGCAATATTCATCGTTAAATAGTATGAATGTATCTATAATGAGAAGTATTGCTCAATAAAAAGAATATTTCATGAAATTTAACCTTCTAGCCCAAGATGGAGAAGCTCGGCTTGGCTTGATCCATACAAACCACAGTACAATTCAAACGCCGGTTTTTATGCCCGTCGGAACCTATGGGGCCGTGAAGTCACTCACCCCCGATCATTTACACAGTATACAATTTGATGTAATTCTTGGTAATACCTTTCATTTGTGGCTGAGGCCAGGTTTAGAGGTGATTGAAAACCATGGAGGGCTCCACCAATTCATCAATTGGAATAAATCTATACTAACCGATTCCGGTGGGTTCCAAGTTTGGAGCTTAGGGAAATTAAGAAAAATAACTGCTGAAGGAGTCACATTTCAATCCCCTATAAATGGAGATAGTTGTTTTTTAAGTCCTGAAATTTCTATGGAAATTCAAAAGAAGCTTAACTCTGATATCGCCATGATTTTTGATGAATGTACGCCCTATCCTGCTTCATTTGAGGAAACTAAAAAATCCATGCAGTTATCCGAAGAATGGGCATATCGAAGCAGAGTAACTTTTCAGGGTAGCAATAATGCCTTATTTGGAATAATTCAAGGAGGTATGCATGAGGAGTTAAGAGATCAATCATTAAAGACATTGGTCGATATTGGTTTTGATGGTTATGCTATTGGAGGCTTGTCGGTTGGTGAGCCAAAACAGGACATGCATCGTATTGTGAAGCATATTGCTCCAAAAATGCCGGCAGATAAGCCACGCTATTTAATGGGTGTTGGCACTCCAGAAGACTTAATAAACTCCATTGAGCAGGGTGTTGATATGTTTGACTGTGTTATGCCTACTAGAAATGCTAGGAATGGTTGGCTTTTTACTCGCTATGGTGATATCAAGATCAAGAACTCACGTTACAGAAATGATCTTTCACCTATTGATGCAACCTGCAAGTGTCATACTTGCCAAAATTTTACCCGCGCCTATCTTCATCACTTATTTAAAATAGGTGAGATGCTCGCATCAACACTTCACACTATCCATAACTTATACTTTTATAAACAAATGATGTTGGAGATAGGTGCTGCCATTAAAAGTCAAACCTTTCAAACCTATAAATCTAACTTCTTAAAAGAACGCAAGACTAATGAATAGATGCTTTTCTTATGATAAAATCTAGCTCTTTTTAAGGAGTCAAAAAATGAATGAAGGTTTAATGAGTTTTTTACCGTTTATCATAATATTTATTCTGTTTTATTTTATGCTTATCCGTCCACAAATGAAGCAAGCAAAAGACCATCGGTCCATGATAAGTGCTTTGAAAAAGGGTGACGAGGTCGCGATGAGTTCTGGCATTATTGGTAAAATTATTAGTTTGAGCGATCAATTTGCAACGATTGAGGTTGCGAAGGCCGTTGAGATAAAAATACAAAAACAAACCATTCAGACATTACTCCCTAAAGGCACTATTAAGTCCATTTAATTTAAACTAAAACAATATCCATGAATCAATTCTCAGGCTGGAAATACGGCGTTATCATTATCTCAGTTATACTGAGCCTAGTTTATGCTCTGCCTAATTTATACGGCGAATCACCTGCTATACAGATTATGCCCATTAAGTCTGGTGAGAAAATAGAGCCGTCTATTCTTGCATCTGTTGAAAGTGGCTTGAAAGAAAAGAACTTAGCCATCACAGGGTTAATCATAGAGCCTTTTAGCATTAAAATTAAGTTTGCATCGCCAGATGAGCAATTGGCAGCTAAATCTTATGTGCAACAAGTCTTAGGTGAAAGTTATGTAGTGGCGTTAAATTTAATTTCTAACTCTCCAAGTTGGCTGACTGGTATTGGTGCACTCCCAATGTACTTAGGTCTTGATCTTAGAGGCGGAGTTCATTTCCTCATGCAACTAGATCTTTCTAAGGTTTCAGAAAAGAAAAGTGACGGACTTTTACAAGACACCAGAAAATTATTACGCGATGAAAAGGTTAAGTATTTTGCTTCTAAAAAAATAGGAGACACCATTGAAATTAAGTTTAGATCTGCTGATGCCTTAAGCAAAGCCAAAGACATTATTCGTAGTCAGGGTGGTGGGCGAGGTATTTTTGGTGGGAGTATTTCAAAAACAACCGAGGCCTATGAGTTTTCTGAAATAAATAATACTGATGAATTTATCTTGTTGGTTAAAAATAATGATATCTCAAATGAAGATACCGTCAGCTTTGCACTCAAACAAAATCTTGAAACACTTAATAATCGTGTTAATGAGCTGGGAGTTGCAGAGCCAATAATACAACAACAAGGTAAGGATCGAATTGTCGTTCAGCTTCCAGGAGTTCAAGATACGGCGAAGGCAAAGGAAATCATTGGGAGAACTGCTATTCTTGAAATGCGAATAGTTGATGAGGATCAATCCTCTCCTGAAAATTTGGAGACTTTAAATCCAGACAATCTTCCATTAGGAACAGAGCTTTATAAGGATCGCTTTGGTAACCCCATTTTAGTAAAAAAAGAAATTATTCTTACCGGTGAAAGAATAATTAATGCTGGGCCAGGAGTCGATCAGCAAACTGGGCAATCAATCGTTTCAATCACATTGGATAGTGCTGGGGCTAATATTTTTAAACAAGTTACACGTGAAAACGTTGGAAAGAGAATAGCTTTACTCTTAATTGAAAAAAATATTACCGAGGTTATTACTGCTCCCGTAATTAAAAGCGAAATAGGAGGGGGTAGAGTTCAGATAACGGGAATGAGGAATGCTCAAGAGGCGACTGATGTAGCCCTATTACTTCGTGCCGGTTCTCTCGCTACTCCAATGGAAATAGTTGAAGAAAGAACCGTTGGACCTAGTATGGGTAAAGAAAATATTGCCCGTGGAATTAATTCAACCATTTGGGGCTTTTTAGCCATAGCTATTATGATGGCATCGTATTACATGCTGTTTGGGGTGATTTCTGTTATCGGATTATCCGTAAACTTATTATTTCTAGTAGCCCTTCTTTCTGTTATACAAGCAACACTTACACTCCCCGGTTTAGCTGCCATAGCCTTGACATTGGGCATGGCAATCGATGCTAATGTATTGATCAATGAAAGAATTCGTGATGAGCTGAGGAACGGCAATACTCCTCAGGCTAGTATTAAAATAGGTTATGAAAAAGCTTGGGGGACTATCCTTGACTCTAATATTACTACTATGATCGCCGGTATAGCGTTATTTATGTTTGGATCAGGTCCAATAAAGGGCTTTGCAGTAGTTCATGTGCTTGGCATTATCACTTCCATGTACAGTGCTATATGGGTATCCAGATCTATCGTGAATTACATCTACGGATCAAGAAGAAAATTAGACTCCCTATCAATTGGAGAAATATTTAAGGTGGAAAATAACTAGCTATGGAAATTTTTAGAGTCAAAAAAGATATTCCTTTTATGAAATACCGAGGTATTTCGGCGATTATATCTACCCTAACATTTGTTCTTGCTATCGCTTTTTTAAGCATCAAAGGTTTAAATCTGGGGGTTGATTTTACGGGTGGAACTATCATGGAGGTCAGCTATCCAGAGGCTGCTAATATAGAAAATATAAGAGAGACCTTAGTCACTTTAGACTTAACTGACACCCAAGTACAAAATTTTGGCACTGCGAAAGACGTGTTAATTCGACTCCCTATAATACCTAATCTCTCAATTGCTGAGCTTTCTGAAAAAGTTGCTGTCGCTCTTAAAGCAGGTAATCGTGATGTTGAGATTATGCGGGTTGAGTCGGTTGGAGCTCAAGTAGGTGATGAGCTTTATGAAGATGGAGCGCTAGCTATTCTATTTGTTTGCTTAGGTATTGTTTTATACCTGACGATGCGGTTTGAGTGGCGCTTTGCTATTGCTGCTATCGTTGCCAACCTTCATGATGTCATTATTATTTTAGGCTTTTTTGCTTTCTTTCAATGGGAGTTTAATCTCACGGTATTAGCAGCAGTTTTAGCCGTACTAGGTTACTCCGTTAACGAATCGGTAGTTGTTTTTGATAGAGTGCGAGAAAACTTTAGAAAGATGAGGAAGGCTTCGGTTGAGGATGTTATAAATAATGCTATTACTCGCACTATGTCGAGAACAATTATGACGCACCTATCTACCCAGACAGTTGTTATATCCATGCTTATATTTGGAGGAGAAATATTAAATAATTTTGCTTTAGCTTTGACTATTGGCATTTTGTTTGGGATCTACTCATCTATTATGGTTGGCTGCCCTCTTGCTATGTGGTTGGGAACAAGTCAAACGAACTTGGTAATAGCAAAGCCTGAAAGCAAAAATAATTCGGAAGCTTTATAATTTATTACAGTGACGCACTTTTCATTAGCTAATCAATTAATTTTACTAGGAAGCTTGCTGATAATATCGGCATTTTTTTCTATATCCGAAACGAGCTTGATGTCCGTCAATCGCTTTAGATTGAAGCACCTTGCAAAAAAAGGTAACAAAGGCGCAGTATTAGCCTCAAAACTGCTTGATGAGACCGACAAACTTCTCAGCGTCATTCTTTTGTGCAACAACTTTTGCAATGCAGCTGCAGCGACATTAGTTACCATTATTGCCGTTCAGCTCTACGGGGAAGATGAAGCTATTATTATGTCAGGCACCATCATTACCACTTTTCTTATACTTATTTTCAGTGAGATATCTCCAAAAGTTATTGCGGCAGCGCATGCAGAAAAACTAGCACTTCTATGTAGCTTCGTCTTGTTTCCTTTACTTAAAATACTTTATCCAATTGTTTGGTTTGTAAATATCTTTGTTCTAAGTATCTTAAAAATATTTAATATTAAAATTAATTTTACACAAAACAATTTAATCACCATGGATGAGCTTAAAAGCATTATTAGTGAATCTGGGCAATTTATTCCAAACAAAAATAAATCTATTTTTCTTAACCTCATTGACTTAGAAAAAATTACTGTTGAAGATATTATGATGCCACACACCAATATTGAGTCACTTAATATTGGTCAGCCAGTGGAGGATATTTTAAACAAGCTATCTAATTCCCATAATCAAAGCATCCTCTTCAAAAAAATAGACAATGAGTCTATTCATGGTGTTTTAGAGGCTCACAAAATACTTAAGCTTCTCATCAAGTCTAAGGATGGTGCTATCTCTAAAGAGCAGGTCATAGAATTAATTGACCAGCCCTACTTTATTCCGTCTGGAACAAGCCTATACAAACAAATACAGCACTTCCAAGATAACCAGGAGAAAATTGGCTTAATAGTAAATGAGCATGGTGAGTTTATTGGTCTGGTTACCCTTGAAGACATACTCGAAGAAATAGTAGGGGAGTTTAATGTAGAGCTTCCCTCAAAATTATCAAAAATTACATTTGATACTGATGGTTGGATTGTTGACGGATCTATCACACTTCGTACACTCAATAAAAAAATGAAGATGAGCCTTCCAGTCAATGGTCCAAAAACATTAAATGGTTTGATTACTGAATTTTTTGAAGAAATCCCGGATCCCAACACGAGCTTTAAGCTTCATGGCAGGACAATGGAAATAATTAGTGCTCAAGACAAGACCGTCAAAACCGTTAAGATTTTCAAACAGAAGTAGAAAAGATATGACAGAAATTAATCATTCAGATGATGTTAAAACAAGTCCGAGTAGGATTAAGCCTAAACTTCCAAGCTTATATAAGGTCATTATTCTTAATGATGATTACACCCCTATGGAGTTTGTTGTTTTTAGTATCCAGAAGGTGTTTCAAAAATCTCATGATGAGGCCACAAGAATTATGTTAAAAATTCACACAGAGGGTATTGGTGTTTGTGGAATGTTTCCGTTAGAGATAGCAGAAACTAAAATGAAGCAAGTATTAAATTTAGCTAAAGAACATCAACACCCCTTGCAATGTATTATAGAAAAGATATAGTTTAATTTATGAT
>TARA_B110000208_G_scaffold191067_1_pt1 | contig 25533 bp, 16 predicted proteins | sample TARA_B110000208 | Tara Oceans TARA_B110000208 (sample SAMEA4397426) | marine metagenome | biome: Polar Biome; feature: [SRF] surface water layer (ENVO:00010504); material: water (ENVO:00002006), including particulate matter (ENVO:01000060) such as... | depth 5 m
CGTTCTTTAGAACCCTTGTACAAATTATTTATCGGACAAGCAGGAAGCTCATTCACCTTTGAAGTGGCGCAGAAAAACGGAATTCCCTATAGCATCATCAACAAGGCTAAAAAGCGAGTTGAGACAGAAAAAATTAGGCTAGACAAAACCATTTCTAAACTGCAAAAAGAAAGGAGTCGATTGCAAAAAAACTCGGACAATTTAGAGAAACAAAAGATACAAGGAAAGGAACATTTGGAAAGCTTACAAGAAAAAGACGATAAGATCCAAGCGAAACTAGCGGGTTTTCAAGAATTATATGACAACAATCAGAAAATGTTATCATTGGGAAGAAAAACAAATGAGTTATTAAATAAGTATTTTCAAACCAATAATAAAAAAGAATTAACGACCAATTTTAACAAATGGGTTGCCGATGAAAAAGTAAAACGCGCTAAGAAAAATCCTGAAAAACTGACCACCAAAACTCAAAAACTCAAAGCAAAAACTGTTGAAAAACAAATGCAACAGATTATCGAAAAAGTAGAAAAAGAAGTTTTAGAAAAGGTGGTTGAAGTTCGCAAAGAGAAAAAAGTAGTAGCCGCAAAAGTAGCCAAAGAAAAATCGGAATACAATTACAAAGTAAACGATCGTGTACGTGTTGTTGGCTCGAATGCTATCGGAACCATTGAAAAGATTGAAAAGAAAAAAGTAGAAATTAACTATGGTTTTTTTACCACAAAGACAACAGTAGATAAATTAGAATTTGTAGACAAATCAAAAAAATAATTAAGAAAAACCCTACTAAAAATAGTTTTCACAAGAGTTCAATGCCTTATTAAATTTAGTTTCTTAAATAGATAAGCTTTTGAAAGTTGACATTATTAACCGTATTGAATGATCGTTAGTAAGGCTAATTTCTATTTTTCTTATTTTTTCCTGATTTTTTGAACAACAAAATGACCTAATTTTTTACCTTGCTCCAAACCATTATCCACAGCTGCTCTATAGTGAATTCCTCCATACATTCTACTAATAGCTGCTTCGCTTGAGGCATCGTAAAACGAACTAAAACTTCTTACTGGCAACCCAAATTGTAATTCTGTGTCGTCATCAAAGGCGAAATCATCTCCAAAAAGTGTTGTTAAAACAACAGAGGCGGCCCCTGAAACTACTGAGTGTCCACTTGTATACTCTGGGAAAGGGGGCGTTTGTAAAATTGGAAGCCAATCTGAATCAATATTTTGATGAATTAGCGTTTCTGGTCGAATTAAATTTGTGCTGTATTTTTCATCCCAACAACTAATAAAAGCATCTGCAATTGCTAATGATGTTTTCGCATATGCATTTACGGTTTGCATTAAATTTGCATTGGTTTTCTGTGTTGCAATTTTCACGATTCCAATCCAATGAGCTCCTGGAGTAATTTTTTTAGTAGCAAACATAAAATGCCCTCTTGTTACAGAAACATATGGGTTGCAGTCCCAAAATTTTGCGATGGCTAATTCTTCAGATTGATCCCCTTTTTCTGTAATGCGTTCACTAATTGCATATACCTCTAATAATTCTTTGTAAAAATCTGAATCTTTTTTCAAAGAAAATTCTGGGTGCGGTAGTGGCTTGAATTGGTCTGCTGATTGAAGCAAAAAAGGTCTAATTTTATTCCAATGTGGCTCAATTGCATCCATGTATGCAGGTGAGGTTGGTTGCCATCTTGAAACACTCTCAGTATCTACGGTATATTTTGGCATGTTGCGTGTTTGATTATAAAAATCTGCATCCATCCATTTTTTAATATGTGAAACTACTTTTAAAGCATAGGTTTGAGATGCTAAAAACTCTTGTTCGTTCGTTTTTTTCCATTTTTGATACAAACTATCTTTTAAAACGTCCAATTTTTCTTTTGAAAAAATCAACATTTTACTCACCTCCAAGTGCGCAATTAAAGCGGCTACATTTGCATTAATGTTTTTATCCGCTTCTATTTGAGGTAAAGAGTTCAGCCCGTTTGCCGTATGAACTAAGGAGGCATATGTTGTGTCTTTTTGCACCAATATCTCATAAGCTGCTACATTTGGATATGCAAAAACACGGCTTGCTACAGGTGGAGAAATAATATCATGAATCATAATATCTGTCACCATATCTACAGATGTATGATATGTGTCTGTGCTTATTGTAATGGGTGTTGATGATTTTTGACAACGTGTCAAAATTCCAATTAAAAATACAAAACAGAGTAGCTTTATGGGGTTATATGCTAAATTCTTCATCGTTGTTTTATTCTATTTATTCGTGTTTAGAATCTCTGATTTCCCTTAATTGGAGAGGATCAAGTATTCTTATTCAGCATTATAAAATTTCTTTTATTGTGCTTATTTGTAATTCTATCGGTAAAGATAATGCTATTGGTGTATTAATTGAAGAGATTTTAATCCCAGTTTTGGATTAATAATGAAACTATTATATATCTATTAAAACCTTTTAAATTTCATTTAAAATATGCTCTATTTCTCATTCTTTTTTTATTCCCTATATTAGTTGCTAAATAAGTGTATTTAATGCTTCAATAATATCCCATGAAAAAAATAATCTTTAGTTTGGTTTTATTTCTTTTTTTCTTTCAAACAAGTATCGCACAAGAAAGCACTCCAATCACTTCAAAAAACTCTTTTATAGAATGGAATTTTGGAATTGCATTCATCTCTGAAGAGAATTTTCCATTTCCAGGAACTTCCGTTCTGTGGGGAAAAACCTACGTAAATGAAAATGATATAATTTTTGAGTATCAAGCTGGTTTTGCATTCCCATCACTTATTACTGGTAAAATTGGTATTGGTAAAATGTTTGACACTACAAAAGTGATTGCAGGAATAAGACCTTTCCCTTTTAATGTTTTTTTGCAATCTAGTTTTGCTCCCAAAAAAAATGGGTATTGGATCGCCTCCGTTGAATTGAATCCTCTCAATGCAAACACAGATATATCATTTGGATCAAAAGCAATTCTAAACGTTGGTTACAGATGGAGCCTAACTGCAAAAGAATAATGGATTAAGAGAGCTTCTAAGTCTAACTAATATTGGCCCAAATTCCGGTAGATTTATAGATGGCAGTAAAAGTTGTTAAGATGCCTTTATTTTCCGGCTTCGATAAATTAGAATCTTCTTGCAACAAACCTATTGCAGCATTTCTTGCTTTCACCAAAGTAGCGCCATCTTTAACAACATCTGCAATTTTTAAATTCAACACACCACTTTGTTGTGTACCCATGATGTTTCCAGGGCCGCGTAACTTTAAATCGACTTCGGCAATTTTAAATCCATCGGTAGTTTCCACCATCGTTTTTAGTCGTGTCTTTGCTTCAGCTGAAAGCTTAAAACTCGTTATTAAAATACAATAACTTTGGTCTGCTCCACGCCCAACTCTTCCTCTTAGTTGGTGCAATTGCGAAAGCCCAAAACGTTCAGCACTTTCAATAACCATAACACTGGCATTGGGTACATTTACACCAACTTCAATCACAGTTGTTGCTACCATAATTTGCGTTTTTCCTTTTACGAAACGTTGCATTTCAAAATCTTTGTCTGCAGGTTTCATTTGCCCATGCACAATACTTATTTGATATTTTGGTGCTGGAAATTCTCTAGAAACACCTTCATATCCATCCATTAAATCTTTATAATCCATGGCTGCCGATTCTTGAATTAGAGGATACACCAAGTAAATTTGTCTTCCTTTTTCAATTTCATCTCGCATAAACTTAAAAACAGAGAGGCGGTTGCTATCATAACGGTGTACGGTTTTTACTTCCTTTCTTCCTGGAGGGAGTTCATCAATTACAGAGATATCTAAATCACCATACACCGACATTGCCAATGTTCTTGGAATGGGTGTTGCAGTCATCACTAGAATATGTGGAGGAACAACGGCCAATCCATCTACATTTTGAGCACCCTTTGCCCAAAGTTTAGAACGTTGAGCAACACCGAAGCGGTGCTGTTCATCAATTACGGCAATTCCTAAATTGTGAAATCTTACCTTATCTTCAAGTAAAGCATGGGTGCCCACCAGAATGTGCAGTTGTCCGCTTTCTAAATTCGCATGAATTTCTCTTCGCTTTTTTATTTTTACAGAACCTGTTAGAATGTCTACATTGATATTCATTCCTTCCAAAAGTTCAGAAACAGCAGTGTAATGCTGTTTTGCCAAAATCTCTGTTGGTGCCATAATCGTTGCCTGATATCCATTATCAATGGCTAACAACATCGCCAACAATGCAACAATTGTTTTTCCTGAACCTACATCCCCTTGCAACAATCGATTCATGTGGGCTCTGGATGCGACGTCTTTGCGAATTTCTTTAAGAACTCTTTTTTGTGCATTGGTTAAATCGAACGGTAGCTTTTCTTTATAGAATTGATTAAAGACGGCTCCAACTTTTTCAAATACAGGTCCTTTAATTTTTGCTTTATTAATCAGTTTTTTACGCGCCAATTGCAATTGGATGAAAAATAATTCTTCAAATTTTAATCGAAATTCTGCCTTGGCTAACTGTTCTTGATTTTTAGGAAAATGAACATTCAATAATGCATCTCTTTTAGAAATCAATTGAAAATCATCAATAATTTCAGAGGAAAGACTTTCTTGAACGCCGTCGAAAACTTGCTGTAACAAATCTTGAATATAGCCTCGTACTAACTTATTGGAAACACCAGAATTTGTTAGTTTCTCGGTAGAGGGATATACAGGTTGCATTTTGGTCTGTAACTTTTTTTTATAATCGGAAACTAATTCTAATTCTGGATGTGGAATGCTGAAATTTCCATTGTAGTGATTCAACTTCCCATATACTACATAGGGTTCGTTTATTTTTATGGAGTCCTTGATCCATTTCTGACCTTTAAACCAAACCAACTCCATCGCACCAGAAGTATCTTGAAAAGTGGCTACTAGCCTACTTCCTCTAGTTTGAGCAATCGATTTTATACGTGTAATTTTACCAATAATCTGTACTTCAGAAGAATTGGGTTGCAATTCTTTAATTGCATAAAACTGTGTTTTATCAATATATCGAAATGGAAAAAAATGCAACAGATCATTGCAGTTTTTGATTCCCAATTCGGCATACAGAAGCGATGCCCGATGAACACTAATGCCTTTTATGTATGTAATTGGGTTGCTTAAATTCACTCGATTTATTTTACAGCAACGAAAATAAAGAATTCAAGATTCACAAAAAACAATTTTTGATTCTTTATCGTAAATGGAAATGAAAAAAGCAGGAAAAAGATCCCTTAATTTAACGTATATTTGCACCCCGATAGAAACGATACAATGAGATTACACAGAAACTTAACTTTTGCAGTTATAGATAGTATTAGAGATATATTTAATGAAGGCGTTTACGCTGACAAAGCGGTAGAAAAAGCCTTAAAACGAGATAAACGTTGGGGTGCTAGAGACCGTAAATTTGTTGCAGAAACAATTTATGAAATTGTCCGTTGGAATAGACTCTATGCCGAAATTGCAGAGGTAAAGGCTCCATATGACAGAGATAATATTTGGAGGATCTTTTCTGTGTGGTGTATTTTGAGGGGAATTGCATTGCCCGATTGGAATCAAATTGGAGATGTACCCGAAAGAAAAATTAAAGGCCGTTTTGCAGAATTGTCTCGAACTAGAAAATACAGAGAATCCGTTCCAGATTGGATGGATGCGCTTTGTGTTGAAGAATTAGGGGAAGAACTTTGGACCAAAGAAATTGCTGCCTTAAACATTCAAGCAAGTGTTATTCTAAGAACAAACACCTTAAATGTTTCAAAAGAAGTTTTACAAAAGAAATTAAAAGAAGAAGACGTCAATACAGAATTTGTACCACAACATCCAGATGCATTAGTTCTACCAGAAAGAGCCAATGTATTTAAAACAGAAGCATTTCACAATGGCTATTTTGAAGTACAAGACGCTTCTTCACAATTGGTTGCAGCCTATTTGGATGTAAAACCAGGAATGAAAGTAGTAGATACCTGTGCAGGTGCTGGTGGAAAAACATTGCACTTGGCTTCGTTAATGCAAAATAAAGGGCAAATTATCGCCATGGATATTTACGAAAGTAAACTACGTAAGTTAAAGGTAAGAGCCAAAAGAAACAGAGCACATAACATTGATATGCGTGTCATCGATTCAACCAAACCCATCAAAAAATTACATGGAAAAGCAGATCGTGTTTTAATTGATGCGCCATGTTCTGGGTTGGGTGTAATTCGAAGAAACCCAGATTCTAAATGGAAGTTGCAACCTGAATTTATTGACAACATCAAAAAAATACAACAGGAAATATTACAAAGCTATTCGAAGATGGTGAAACCAGGTGGAAAAATGGTGTATGCAACCTGTTCTATTTTACCTTCAGAAAATCAAAATCAAGTAAAAATTTTCTTGGCTTCAGAAGCTGGCAAAGACTTTACGTTTGTCTCAGATAAAAAAGTAATGGCACACATTTCTGGTTTTGATGGATTTTACATGGCTTTATTAGAGAAAAAATAAATAGTTACCCTATTTTAAATTAAATTTGAACTTTATATATTCTTAAAATACCCTTACAGATGAAAAATATCTTTTTTATTGTTGCAATTCTTAGTGCTACCCTTAGTGGATTTTCACAAGAATCCTATTATAGTAATGTAGATTTAACGTTGACTGGTTTGTCGTTAAAAAATGCTTTAAATCAAAAAATTGTCAATACACACACAAATTTTTTACAATACACTCCCGATGTTTGGATCGCTTCTAAAATTACAGATGCAAATCCAGAAAATCCTGACGAAGTAATACTTATTTATGGCTGGGAAGATGGCTCTGATAGTGACAATACCAATGATAGAACAAGAGATAATACGCTACAAGATAATGGTAGTAATGGAAATTTTGTTTGGAATCGAGAACATGTATATCCGCAATCTCTTGGTACTCCTGCAATTACAACTTCAACGATACCTGGACAAGATGCACACTCACTGAGACCCGTAGACAAACCGACAAATAGTTCTAGAGGAAATAAACGCTTTGCGGAAGGTTCTGGAAATTCAGGAGATTCTAATGGTGGTTGGTATCCGGGTGATGAATGGAAAGGGGATGTTGCGAGAATGATGATGTATATGTATATCCGTTATGATGATATTTGCCTCCCTACGAATGTGGGTATTGGAGATAGTAGTTTAACAGAAGACGACATGATTGATTTATTTTTAAAATGGAATGTCGAAGATCCAGTATCTGATTTTGAAAGAAATAGAAATACATATCACGAAAACACAACAGACAATTCAGCCGCACAAGGAAATAGAAATCCACTCATTGACAATCCTTATTTAGCGACCAGAATTTGGGGAGGAGACTCTGCACAAGATACTTGGGGAATTTATACGAGTAGCGATACCGAAGCGCCTACTCAACCAATGGATGTGATTGCAAGTAATGAAACCACAACTACGATTGATATCAATTGGACAGCTTCTAGCGATAATATTGAAGTTACAGGTTATAATATTTATGTAGATGATGTTTTAAGATTTCAAACATCTACCGAGAGTGCCCAAATTACAGGTTTAACTCCAACGACTTCTTATGCAATTCAAGTAGAAGCTAGAGATTTAATAAATAATAAATCTGAAAAGAGTACGGTTATAAATCCATCAACAACTTCAGACACAACGGCTCCTTCTGTGCCTACCAATATTACAGCAACAAATATTTCTGGTTCGGCATTTAAAGTAAATTGGGATGCAGCAACCGATGATACTGCCGTAACTGAATACCGTGTTTTTGTAGATGGTGCGTTTGAAGCTTCAACAACGGATGTTACCTATACAGTATCTGGTTTAACAGTAACTACAACATATGAGGTCAAAATTTCAGCAAAAGATGCTGCAAATAATGAATCTGCTCAAAGTGAACCTTTATCTGTTACTACAACAGATGGTCAATCTAACGGTATTAATGAATTATTTATTTCTGAATATGTAGAACCAGCAGGAGGAACTCAGAAAGCAATAGAAATCGTTAATTTAACGAGTTCAGCTATTAACCTTGAGGGGTATTCAATAATGAAACAGTCCAATGGTGCTGGTGATTGGATTAACGAATTAGCATTAAATAGTGGTGATGTTCAAAACATTACTACTGGGGATGTTTTTGTGATTCTTAATTCTGGATCAACAGCACAAGAACTGATTGATAATGCAGATTTATTTCATCCCGATACTTCGCCAATGAATTTTAATGGAAATGATGCAGTAGGTCTTTTTAAAGATGGAGTATTAATAGATGTTGTTGGTACTTTTGGAAATTCAAATTTTCATATTAAAGATATGACATTGAGAAGAAAAGAAGATATATTATCCCCGAATACTACCTTTGACATTAATGAATGGGATACTTATGCAGCAAATACTTTTGATGGTATTGGATCGCACAGCTATACTCTTAGTGTAAGCGAAAATAGTCTTGAGAGCTTTCAAGTATACCCAAATCCAAACAATGGAAACACATTATTCTTTAACACCACAAAAGAGGTACAGGTTGCTGTTTATAGTATTCTAGGGAAATTAATTAAAAATGAAACTGTAACAATCATAAAAAAGAACATCGATATCTCTTCGCTTTCTAATGGAATTTATTTGTTGAAGATTACTTCTGAAAATAAATCGATCACCAAGAAATTGATTCGAAGATAAGTCACATTTTTCTTGCAAATAATTACAAAAGAGGCATTCTACAGAGAATGCCTCTTTTTCGTTTATAACTCCGTGAATAACTCTAAATATTCTCTAAAATAAATTGAGGGCTTCTGAACTAAAAAAAGTAAATTTGCGAGATACAACAACACACCAAAAAAAATAGAATGATTCACTTTTTCGGAAACACAGACAGTACACTCTTTGCTGTTCAAACAACAAAAGAATTAACCAAAACAACTATTGCAAAACTAACTTGGTTGTTCGGAGATCAACCCAAAATAGAAGTGTCTTCAATGGACGCTTTTTTTATTGGACCAAGAGCCGCAATGATTACTCCATGGAGTACAAATGCTGTAGAAATCACCCAAAACATGGGAATTTCAAACATTCTTAGAATAGAAGAATTTACAGCAGTTTCGGAAGATTTTTCTGATTTTGATCCAATGATTTCAGAAAAATATAAGGGCTTAGATCAAAAATCATTTACCATTGAAATCCAACCAGAAGCCATTTTAAATATCGATGATATTGCAGCTTACAATGCGCAAGAAGGACTTTCATTAAATGAAGAAGAGGTTACGTATTTAGAAGGTGTTGCAACAAAAATAGGTAGAAAATTGACAGATTCTGAAGTATTTGGTTTCAGCCAAGTAAACTCAGAACACTGTCGACACAAAATATTTAATGGCACTTTTGTCATTGACGGAGAAGCCCAACCTACTTCCCTATTCAAAATGATTAAAGAAACGGCAAAACAATTTCCAAACGATATTGTTTCAGCCTATAAAGACAATGTAGCTTTTATAAAAGGACCAACCGTAACACAGTTTGCACCAAAAACTGCAGACAAACCTGATTTTTATCAAACCCAAGATTTTGATTCTGTAATCTCAATCAAAGCAGAAACGCATAATTTCCCAACTACCGTAGAGCCTTTTAACGGAGCTGCAACAGGTTCTGGAGGAGAAATAAGAGATCGACTGGCTGGCGGAAAAGGTTCTTTGCCATTGGCAGGAACAGCGGTTTATATGACTTCTTATTCTCGTTTAGAAGAAAATAGATATTGGGAAAACAAATTTGAAGCAAGAGATTGGTTGTACCAAACTCCGATGGATATTTTGATAAAAGCGTCTAATGGCGCTTCCGATTTTGGAAACAAATTTGGGCAACCCTTAATTACGGGTTCTGTATTGACTTTTGAACACGAAGAAAATGCTGCGTCTAGTGACGCAAAACCAAGAAAATTAGGTTATGACAAAGTCATCATGCAAGCGGGGGGAATTGGATATGGAAAAGCAGATCAAGCAATAAAAGATACACCAAAAGAAGGAGATAAAATTGTAATTTTGGGTGGTGAAAACTACCGAATCGGAATGGGTGGAGCTGCTGTTTCATCTGCAGATACAGGAGAGTTTGCTTCAGGAATTGAATTAAATGCAGTACAACGATCCAATCCAGAAATGCAAAAACGTGCTGCAAATGCAGTTCGTGGAATGGTAGAAAGCGAGGAGAATTTTATTGTATCTATTCACGATCATGGAGCTGGTGGACATTTAAACTGTCTTTCTGAATTGGTAGAAGATACTGGCGGAAAAATTGATTTAGACAAATTACCTGTTGGAGACCCAACTTTATCTGCAAAAGAAATTATTGGAAATGAATCTCAGGAAAGAATGGGATTGGTGATTGCCGAAAAACACATTGATACCTTACAAAGAATTGCAGAACGTGAGCGTTCGCCGATGTATACTGTTGGTGAGGTAACTGGAAACGATCGTTTTACTTTTGAATCGAAAACCAAAGGGGATAAACCAATGGATTTGGCGTTAGAAGATATGTTTGGTAGTTCTCCAAAAACAGTGCTTACAGACAAAAATATTGTTCGAAAATACAAGAACCCAAGATATAAAAAGAAGAATTTAAACATCTACTTAAATCAGGTTTTACAGTTAGAAGCAGTAGGATGTAAAGATTGGTTAACCAACAAAGTCGATCGATGTGTAGGTGGAAAAGTAGCCAAACAGCAATGTGTAGGGCCCTTACAAATTCCGTTAAATAATGTTGGTGTAATGGCACTAGATTACAATGGAAAAGAAGGCGTTGCTACTTCCATTGGGCACTCTCCTATTTCGGGTTTAATTCATCCAGAAGCAGGAAGTCGAAATTCAATTACAGAAGCTTTAACCAACATTATTTGGGCACCTTTAAAAGATAGTTTAACGAGTGTTTCGCTCTCTGCAAATTGGATGTGGCCATGTAAAAATGAAGGCGAAGATGCACGTTTATACAATGCAGTAAAAGCAATTTCAGAATTTTCAATAGACTTAGGAATTAATGTTCCAACAGGAAAAGATTCATTGTCCATGAAACAGAAATATCCGGATGGAGAAGTAATTTCTCCTGGTACTGTTATTATTTCTGCTGCTGGGAATTGTAGTGAAATTTCGCAAGTAGTAGAACCTCTTTTACAAGTGGATGGTGGAAATATTTATTATATTAATATCTCTCAAGATGCTTTTAAATTAGGGGGAAGTTCATTCAATCAAGTACTAAATACCATTGGAAACGAAGCGCCTGACGTAAAAAATGCAGGCTATGTAAAAAACGTTTTTAATACCATTCAGGAATTAATTAAAACGGATAAAATTGTTGCTGGACATGACGTTGCTTCTGGTGGATTGATCACTACCTTATTGGAAATGTGTTTTGCAGACATTAACTTAGGTGCTGATTTTGATATTTCAGAATTGAACGAAGAAGATTCAATAAAAGTATTGTTTGCAGAGAATTCAGGAATTGTTTTTCAAGCTGATACAGCTGTAGAAGCTATTTTAAAAGAAAACAAGATTGAAGTATTCAATATTGGAACCCCAAATAATTCTGGAAAAGTAACCATCAAAAATGGAGAAGATGATTTCACTTTTGATGTTTCAGAAACAAGAGACACTTGGTATAAAACTTCTTTCTTGTTGGATCAAAAACAAACTGCAAACGGTTTGGCGAAAGAACGTTTTGACAATTATAAAAAACAACCTTTACAGTATACCTTCCCAAAGAAATTTACAGGAAAATTGCCAAAAGCATCTGCAAAAGCAATACGTCCAAAAGCAGCCATCCTTAGAGAAAAAGGAAGTAACTCAGAAAGAGAAATGGCAAATGCTATGTACTTAGCCGGTTTTGATGTAAAAGATGTGCACATGACCGATTTAATTTCCGGGCGTGAAACCTTAGAAGACATTCAATTTATTGGTGCCGTAGGTGGTTTTTCGAACTCTGATGTTTTAGGTTCTGCAAAAGGATGGGCGGGTGCTTTCTTATACAATGCAAAAGCAAAGAAAGCTTTAAAGAACTTCTTTAAAAGAGAAGACACCTTATCTGTTGGTATTTGTAATGGCGCACAATTATGGATGGAATTGGACTTGATAAACCCGAAACATAAAGTGCATGGAAAGCTAGTTCACAACGATTCTAAAAAACATGAATCTTCTTTTACCTCCGTAAAAATTCAGGAAAACAATTCTGTAATGCTATCTTCATTGGCAGGAACTGAATTGGGCGTATGGATTTCTCATGGAGAAGGGAAATTTAATTTACCAGAATCCGAAGAAAACTATCAAATTGTTGCAAAATACGGCTATGAAGGATATCCAAACAATCCCAATGGTTCTGACTTTAATACAGCGATGTTGTGTGATGCAACTGGTCGTCATTTAGTAACCATGCCACACATAGAACGTTCTACTTTTCAATGGAACTGGGCAAACTATCCTACAGGTAGAAAGGACGAAGTTTCTCCTTGGTTAACTGCTTTTGTGAATGCTAAAGACTGGATCGATACTAAAAAATAAAATAAGAATTTATATCCTTAAAAAAAACAAACTTTTCGATAAAGTTTGTTTTTTTTTGTGCCAAAAAAAATCCAAAATATCTATAAAGAACCTTCATTTAAAATTAAAGTTTTTGAAGATGAATGCTTTACTCGTAAGGTACCTTCTTCTTAACTCTAAAAATATTTTTGCTATATTGCTCTAAATACTACCCATGAAACCAACTCGCCTATTTGACTTTGCTGATTACCAACTTAAAAATCATCCACAAGAGGAATGTTTTCTCTACAAAGAAGACAACCAATGGAAAAAAACAAGTACGCAAGAATACATCAATCAGGCACATAAAGTAAGTGCCTCCTTATTGGCATTAGGCATTGAAAAAAACGATAAAATTGCAGTAATCACAACCAATAACAATCCAAATTGGCATATTTTAGATACGGGTTTACTTCAGATTGGGGCTCAAAATGTTCCATTATATGCAACGCTTTCAGAAAAGGATTATGCCTATGTATTGAATCATTCAGATGCAAAATATTGTTTTGTTTCTGATGCCGATTTGTATGAAAAAGTAAAAAAAGTGAAAGACGTCACTCAAATTAAAAAAATATTTTCTTTACAAGAGTTTGAAGCAGATTACAGTTGGAATGCATTTTTAGAGATGGGATCAATCACAGACCAATCTGATGAGATTGCACGTTTGAAAATGAATGTGCTCCCAGAAGATTTAGCAACTATCATTTACACTTCTGGAACTACAGGGACTCCAAAAGGCGTCATGCTATCACATCAAAATATTGTAGGAAATGTTTTTAAAACAGCTCAGGCATTAGATGTATCAGGAGATCATAAACGAATTTTAAGCTACTTACCTATCTGTCATATTTTCGAGCGCGCTGCCTCTTATTATTATCAATATTTAGGATATCAAATTCATTTTGCAGAAAGCATTGAATTATTAGGCGATAATATTAGAGAAGTAAAACCACACTTCTTAGCTGTTGTTCCAAGGCTATTGGAAAAAATATTTGATAAAATTGTAGACAAAGGAAGTCATTTAACAGGCATTAAAAAGGTGTTATTCTTTTGGGCAATCTCTTTAGGAGAAGCATATAAACCCTACGGAAAAAATGATTCCTTCTATGCTTTTAAGTTAAAAATTGCTCGGAAATTAATTTTCTCCAAATGGCAAGAAGCCTTGGGAGGAAATTTAGAGTTTATGCTCAGCGGAAGTGCACCAATGCAAGATCGTTTAATTCGTATTTTTTTAGCTGCAGGAATTCCTGTTTTTGAAGGGTATGGAATGACAGAATCTTCACCAGCAATGACATTGAATGACCTAAGAAATAATGGATTAAAGATTGGAACTGTTGGTAAACCATTAGAAGGACTTGAAGTGAAAATCGCCGAAGATGGTGAAATACTAATGAAAGGATCTTCCGTAATGATGGGCTATTACAAAAACGAAGAAATGACCCAAAAAACTATTGTTGATGGTTTTTTACATACTGGAGATATTGGCAAAATTGATGCAGAAGGTTTTCTAAAAATTACCGATCGTAAAAAAGAAATGTTTAAAACGTCTGGGGGAAAGTACATTGCACCGGCAGTATTAGAAAGCGAATTAAAACAATCTCGCTTTATAGAGCAAATAATGATTATTGGCGAATCTGAAAAGATGCCTGCAGCTTTGATTCAAGTAAATTTTGAATTTGCAAAAGATTGGGCAATTCGCAAACGCCTTGACCCAACAACTATTATAAACCATGAACGCTTTATCAATAGAATTCAAAAAGAAATAGATTTTCACAATCAGAAATTTGGAAAGTGGGAACAAATTAAACGTTTTGAGCTCACAGTAGACGAATGGTCTGTTGAAGAAGGACATCTTACGCCTACTATGAAAATGAGACGAAAATTAATTAAAGAAAAATATAAAAATTTGTATCAAAAAATATATAATTCATAATTTTTTAACTGTTTATTATTCATTTGCAAAATCAAGGGAAATTACCTAATTTGCCATACACAAACAAAAAGATGTATGTCAGCTACAATTACCCGAATATTTGATTTTCCTTACTACCAATTAGAAAAATACAATTTACCCAAAGCATTTACTACAAAGTACAATGGAAAATGGGAATCTATTTCAACACAAGAATATATAAATCAAGCCAATACCATTAGTAGAGGTTTGCTTATGTTGGGTGTACAACCCAATGATAAAATCGCTATTATTTCTTCAAATAACCGAACTGAATGGAATATCTGTGATATCGGAATCTTACAAACGGGTGCGCAAAGTGTCCCTATTTATCCAACCATTTCAGAAAACGACTATGAATATGTCTTAAATCACTCAGAAGCTACCTATGTTTTTGTATCCGATCAAGAAGTGTTGGACAAAATCAATAAAATTAAAGGCAATACAAAATTAAAAGACGTTTTTACTTTTAATGATATTGAAGGTGAAAAAAGCTGGAAAGAGGTACTTGCCTTAGGAACGGATACTGAAAATCAGCAAACAGTAGAAGAGCGAAAAAACAATGTACATCCAGAAGATTTAGCCACCTTAATTTATACTTCAGGAACAACCGGAAGACCCAAAGGTGTAATGCTAAGTCACAATAACATTGTAACCAATGTATTGGCAAGTGAAAAAAGAGTTCCTTTAAGTTATGGGGAAGACAAAGCTCTGAGTTTTTTGCCCGTATGTCATATTTTTGAGCGAATGATTTTATATCTATACCAATACTGTGGTGTACATATTCATTTTGCGGAATCCATAGAGAAATTGAGTGAAAATGCACAAGAGATTAAGCCCCATGTAATGACGGCAGTTCCTCGTTTGTATGAAAAAATATATGATAAGATTATTGCAAAAGGCGCAGACTTAACTGGAATAAAAAAACGCTTATTCTTTTGGGCAGTAGATTTAGGGTTAAAATACGAGCCATACGGTGCAAACGGTTGGTGGTATGAAAAACAATTGGGATTGGCTAAAAAATTAATTTTCTCTAAATGGCAAGCAGCTTTGGGAGGAGAATTAAAATTAATGGTTTCTGGAGCTTCGGCTTTACAACATCGATTGACAAGAGTTTTTACGGCGGCAGGAATGCCAATTATGGAAGGGTACGGTTTAACAGAAACTTCTCCAGTAATTACCGTAAGTTCTATGGATGATGGAGGTTTTAGAATCGGAACTGTTGGTAAAATTATTGATGACGTTACTTTAAAAATTGCAGATACTGGAGAGATTTTAGTAAAAGGACCCAATGTAATGATGGGTTATTATAAAGATCCAGAAAAAACCGCTGAGGTGATTAAAGACGGCTATTTTCATACAGGAGATAAAGGAGAATTGGATGCCGATGGATTCCTGAAAATTACGGGAAGAACCAAAGAAATGTTTAAAACCTCAGGTGGAAAATATGTAGTTCCGCCATTATTAGAAGGCGAATTAAAACAATCTCGTTTTATAGAGCAAGTGATGGTCATTGGTGAAGGGCAAAAAATGCCAACAGCCATCATTCAACCCAATTTTGAGTTTATTAAAGATTGGATGCAGCGCAAAGAACTAAATATTGGAACTACGAATGAAGAAATAATTGCTTCAAAAGAGGTTATCAAGCGCATACAAGAAGAAGTAGACACCTGTAATGAAAACTTTGGTAGTTGGGAAAAGATTAAAGTCTTTAGGCTTACGAAGGATGAATGGTCGATAGTCGGTGGTCATTTAACCCCTACCATGAAAATGAAACGTGCCGTGATCTTAAAAATATACAAGGAGTTGTATGACGATATTTACAATATATAAACCAAAAAAAAGCGCTCTTAATGAGCGCTTTTTTTTATTCTCTATAAAAACCTACTTCTTTTCCTCCTTCAACAGCTCTGGAAATTTCTTTTTAAAACGATTTAGCCTCGGAATTGAAACCGCTTTCACATAGCCTTGGTTTGGATTTCTTCTTTCAAAATTTTGATGATAATCTTCCGCTACGTAAAACTTGGTAAACAAGGTTACCTCTGTGGCAATTTTCTTAGTATATTGTTTTTGCAGTTCTGCAATTGCATTGTCAATAATTGTTTTTTGTGCATCGGTTTTATAAAAAGCAATCGATCTGTATTGCGTTCCATAATCGGGTTTTTGACCATTTACGGTCGTTGGATCGTGAGAGCCAAAAAATACGGTAACTAGCGTTTCAAAAGAAACTTCTACTGGATTGTAATAAACCGCAACTGCTTCTGCATGTCCCGTTTTTCCAGTTCCTATAGATTGGTAGGTTGGATTGTCTGTAAAACCACCCGCATAGCCAGAAACGGCCTCCTCTACTCCAATTACACTTTCAAATACGGCTTCTACACACCAAAAACAACCACTTGCAAAATAGGCAACTTCGATGCCTACTTTGGGTTGATATTGCTCCTCAACAACTTCTTTACTGTCGGTAAAGCTAAAACACGCCATTAATAAAATTGAAAAACTTATAATACTGCTTGTCTGTAAAAATTTCATGATAACTGAGTTAAAAATTATTGTAAATACTTCACACTAAATAATGTGTCTGGAAAACGAACTTTTTTAAAAACAAAATATATCGACCATTCCATATAATTGTTTACAACTTTAGCATTTTGTTAAAAATGATTCTTGTAAAAAAAGAAGCAGATACCTACATTTGTTACACAAAGATAATCAATAATCATGGAGCATTTTATAGTTTCTGCGCGTAAATACCGTCCTCAAATTTTCGAGGATGTTGTTGGGCAACAAGCCATTACCAATACGTTAGAAAACGCTATAAAAAACGATCATTTGGCCCAGGCTTTATTATTTACAGGCCCCAGAGGTGTTGGAAAAACATCTTGTGCAAGAATCTTAGCCAAGAAAATCAATGAACAAGGTTTAGAAAACGTAAAAGACGAAGATTTTGCTTTCAATATTTTTGAATTGGATGCCGCTTCAAACAACTCTGTAGATGATATTCGAAGTTTAACAGACCAGGTTCGCATTCCACCACAAACAGGGAAATACAAAGTATATATTATTGATGAAGTACACATGCTTTCTCAATCTGCTTTTAATGCATTTTTAAAGACTTTAGAAGAACCGCCTGCCCATGCTATTTTTATCTTAGCTACCACAGAAAAACATAAAATAATACCTACCATTTTATCGCGTTGTCAAATTTTCGACTTCAAAAGAATTGGTGTCTTAGACGCAAAAAATTATCTAAAAGTAATTTGCGAAAAAGAAGGCATTACCGCTGAAGATGACGCCCTACACATTATTGCCCAAAAGGCAGATGGTGCCATGCGAGATGCGCTATCTATTTTTGATAGGGTTGTTAGTTTTTCCGGAAAAAACTTAACTAGAGAAGCCGTTACTGAAAACTTAAATGTATTGGATTATGATACGTACTTTTCGATGACCGATTTGTTAATTGAAAATAAAATTCCTGATGTTTTAAATGCATTCAATACCATTTTAGGAAAAGGCTTTGAAGGGCATCATTTTATCAACGGATTGGCAAGTCATTTTAGAGACCTGTTGGTTGCTAAAGACAAAGCAACCATTGCGTTGCTAGAAGTTGGAGACAATGCTAAAAAGAAATATTTACAACAAGCTGTAAAAGCATCCATTCCTTTTTTACTACAAGCCATTGAGAAAGCGAATGATTGTGATTTAAAATACCGTACCAGTAAGAATCAGCGATTGCTTACAGAATTAACTTTAATGCAAATTGCCTCTATCACTTTTGATGGAGAAAAAAAAAAAGCAGCTAACTACATAATTCCTGCTACTTTTTTTCAAGCACTTTCGCCTGCAAAAAGAGTAATTCAACAACCGATTCCGGCACCTAAAATTGTTGCTACAGTTCCAGAAATAGTTGTAGAGACGCCCAAGCCAAAATTAGTAAAACCTTTTTTACAAAACGTCCAAAGACGTTCTTCTTCGCTTTCTTTAAAAAGTGTTCATGAGAAGAAAGTAGTACAGAAATCTGCTGTTGAAGAAAATTTTGACAACCATCCAAAAGAGGCTTTTAATGAAGCCAAATTGCAAAAGTTATGGAAAGAATATGTAGCACTTTTAAACCAAAAAGGCGAGCGTAGTATGGCATCAATCGTGGCAACTGATGTTCCAAAATTGGAAGCAGGTTTTAAAATTAACTTTACCGTTCCTAATAAGTTAATGCAAGATCAATTTAAAAGAGGAAGACCCAAATTACTAAATTTTTTACGTGAAAAATTAAATAATTATGGGATTACAATCGATGCTATTTTAAACGAAACTGTAGAAAAAAAGTTTGCTTATACACCGCTTGAGAAGTATAATAAACTAAAAGAGAAGAATCCCCTTTTAGCAAAATTGAGGCAAGTATTTGAATTGGATATGTAGTAAAAGCAACCTTTAAAAAGTGTTTCTCTTTGTTTTTAATCCTTTTACAATCAATTTAATCAGGGAATTCCTTCTGAAAAAAACTGCTATTTCCCTTCAAAAAATTAAATGATAGTTTTCTTATTTCTTGTAAAGTTTATTATCTTGTGCCTTGTCACTATTTATACTAAATTTCTTGAATACAATTAATAAAATCCTTATTGGAATTGCCTTTTCTCCCAACTTGAAATCAAATTTATTTGAAGCAGCAAGAATGGCAAACATGTTTGACGCACAATTAGTTGGTGTTCATGTTGGTGAAGAAAATGACATAAAAAAGAACCAATTATCTAACTTATTAAAAGAAGCCGAACCTTTAAAAAATACTTTTAAAACAATTTGGCAAACAGGAAAACCGGTCGATGTTATTTTAAAGACATGTACTATTGAGGCTGTCGATTTGTTAATATTGGGGGCACTTCAACAGGAAAAATTACTAAAATACTACGTAGGTTCTATTGCGAGAGTCTTAACTAGAAAGGCGCCTTGTTCTGTTTTATTAATGATAAAGCCATCCATTGTTAGAGTGGCATGTAAGCATATTGTTGTCAACGGTTTGCATGATGATAAAACGGCAAAAACAATTAAAACTGCGTTTGATTTTTCAAAACATTTGCACTGTAAAAAAATTACAATTGTAGAAGAAGTAAGTCAGTCTGAATTGCAGGTAGAAGTCAATGATGATCGTACTTTACGGAAATCTACCATTGTAAAAGAACGCATAAAAAACAGAGAAGACATGCGGGTAAAAAACATTTTAAATGAAATTAACCCCGAAGATATTACGGTAAAAACACAAAGTATTTTTGGTCGTAGAGGATACTCTATTGGGCATTATGCAAAAGTAAAACGTGCCGATTTGTTAGTGATGAACGCACCGGATAAGATTCGATTTATAGATCGAATTTTTCCACACGATATTGAATATATTTTATCTGAATTACCAACAGATGTATTAATTGTAAAATAATGAGTCAAAAAAATACTTTTAAAACATTCATCGGGGATATTCCAAAAAACTTATTTTCTGGTTTTGTGGTTTCTTTGATTGCATTGCCTTTAGGTTTGGGCTTGGCTTTGGCCTCTGGAGCACCACCAATTTCTGGAATTATTGCCGCAGTTGTTGGAGGTACCGTGGTTGCTTTGTTAGGAGGCTCTAACGTAACCATTACCGGGCCTGGGAATGGTTTGGTTGTTGTTATTTTAGCAGCCATTACAACGCTTGGAAACGGAGACATGTATCAGGGTTTTTTATATACCTTGGCAGCCATTGTTATTTCTGGAATTATCATGATTATCCTCGGGTTTCTTCGCTTGGGATCTTTGGGAGACTTCTTTCCCTCTTCTGCCATACAAGGAATGCTTGCAGCCATTGGTATTGGTATTTTTGCCAAACAGATTCATGTGATGTTGGGGAATTTAGATGCAAAAGGAAGTATTATTGAATTGTTAATCCAAGTTCCAGAAGGGATTATAAGTCTCATAAATACAGACAACACAAGTATTTTATACGCAGGGCTAATCGGCATAATTAGTTTACTGATTATGATTTTTTATAGTAAAATAAGGAATCGTTATTTTCAATTGATTCCTGCTCCTATGTGGATTGTAGTATTGAGTGTTGGAATGTACTATTATTTTGATTTGTTTTCTGTGGCTTCGTATCCAATTGAAAAAAAACTATTGATTGATTTACCCAATGATATTCTATCAAATTTTGCGTTTCCAGATTTTGGAATGCTCACTGAGTTAAGCTTTATAAATGCCGTTATTTCCATTACTTTAATTGCAAGCATCGAAAGCTTACTAAGCATTAAGGCGGTTGATAAATTAGACCCATTAAAAAGACGATCGAATGTAAATAAGGACATTCGTGCTTTGGGGTTGGCAACTGTAATTAGTGGTTTTTTAGGCGGTTTGAATGTGGTGACTGTCATTGCAAGAAGTTCGGTAAATGTAAATAACAAAGGAAGCAATCGATCTGCCAACTTTTTTCATGCTGGTTTTCTAGTCTTATTTATTTTACTATTTGCTTCTGAATTGAAAAAGATACCCCTCCCCGCTTTGGCTGCAATTTTGGTCTATACTGGATATAAATTAGCTTCACCAGAAAACTTAAAAAATGTATTTCGAGTGGGTTCGGAACAGCTAATTATATTTTTAGTCACACTTTTGGTTACCATCTCAACCAGTTTAATTACTGGAATCATCGTTGGAATAGTAATTACATTCATACTTCATGTAATCATAAATAAAAACATTTTACTCTTTGTTAAAAACATTCTAAAACCCAATGTTTTAATGTTTACTGAAGATGGAAAGTATTATGTGAGTGTAAAAAACTTCGCATCTTTTTTAAATTTCACAAAATTAAAATCGAAACTAAATCAGATTCCAGAAACCCAAGAAGCCATTGTTGATTTTTCATTGTGCGATTTTGTAGACCATTCGGTCATGGAAAATATGAGTAATTATGCGGCGGCATTTGCTCGAAAGGGAGGTCATTTTGAAGTAATTGGTTTGGACGATTCTAAACCAGGAAGTGAACATCCATTTGCGTTGCGTAAAATTTTACCAAAGCAAATGATTCCTAAGAAAGGAGTGTTGACCAAAAGACAAAAAAACATTCAGAAAATTAGTGAAGAAATGCATTACCATTATGATGCCTTTTCGGATCTAGAAATGGAAGAATTACCACAATTTGGCTATTTTAAAACCCGTAAAATAGACAAGGTTTCCAATGTGCTTTCAAATGATGATTGCACCATTTTTGATGTACAATTTTCTGAGGGTGAATTGATTGCGAAACAGGTAATAAAAGCAACTATGTTTCATATTCATACACAAAAAGAAATCCCAAACTTTACATTAGACAAGGAAGGTCTTTTTGAATACCTCTATCATTTTGCTGGTTTTAAAGATATTGATCTTGATGGGCATCCCGATTTTAGTAAGCGTTTTTATTTATTAGGAAAAAATGAAGCAAAAATTAGAGCCTTTTTTACAGATGAATTAATTTTGTTTTTAGAAAGCAACAAACAGTATCATATAGAAGCCTCTAAAGTGGGTTTACTGATCTTTAGCAATGAACGTTTGGCAAGTGTGAAGGAAATGAAAGCGCTGGCCTATTTTGGGGCGAGTTTGCGTAAAATTATAGAAAAATGTTAGGATTACAATTTGAAACGGAAACTTCTTGGGCAGAGATTGCTAAAGCTGACCTATCGCAAATATTGACAGACCATGCTTTTTTAGAACAAAAGGCGGCTTCAAATGCAGTGTCTATTATCATTAATTATTCGGAAGAAACAGAGTTGGTGAAGGAGATGAGCAATATTGCCATTGAAGAAATGCAACATTTTAAAATGGTGCATTTGTTAATGGTGAAAAGAGGTATGATTTTGGGGAGAGAGCAAAAAAATGATTATGCAATTCAACTTCAAAAATTCTTTACAAAAACACACGATAGAACCATTGCTTTGGTGCAACGTTTATTGGTGGCTGCTTTAATTGAAGCGAGAAGCTGCGAGCGTTTTAAGGTTTTTTCTGAAAATATGGAGGATGTAGAATTGTCTAAATTCTACAAAAATCTCATGATTTCGGAAGCTAACCACTACACTACTTTTTTAACCTTAGCAAGATCGTACCAAGATCGTGCGATTGTTGATGAAAAATGGAATGCATTGGTTGCTTTTGAAGCAACTATGATGAAAGAACGCGGTAGTGTGGCTAAAATTCATGGATAAAAAAGTATCTATTGATTAAAGTATATGTCTTTTAAAGCCATTCTGACAGGTATTTTGCACAAAATTACTTTCTCATTTTACACGATTGACACTACCAAAAATATGAAACCACTAAAAGAACATGTTTAATAAAGACGATTCTGAAAAATTAAGAAAGGAGTTCTGGACTTCTTTTGGAAAATCGTTTCCAAGGAAATGGTTGTTGTACAATACCAAAGTAAAAGGGATTGCTTTTAAATTTCAGGCAGATCGTAAGAAAGCGTGTGTGTGTTTGGATTTTGAAAACCCAGATGAAGTGGCAAACCTGCTGTATTATGACCAACTTTTATCGTTAAAGACGCTCTTAATTGAAAACTACTTACCAGATGTTATTTTTGATGATGCATATGTATTGGATAACGGAAAAATAATACAGCGTATTTACATTCCGTTTGAAGAAAAATTTAGCATTCACAATAAAAATACTTGGCAAAAATGTTATGAGTTCTTTGTTGCTTCTATGGCTGAATTTGAAGTGTTCTATTATGAATATGAAACGGTTATTAAAGATATCTAATTCTTCTAATGAGCTGTTATATTATTGAAACGCCCGCGCTAAGGATTGGCGTGGAAATCCTTTTTTGGGGCGTGTCCCAAAAAAGATTGAAGCAAAAGCCTGAACGAGCTTTTTTGCTTGGTAGCGCCCAAAAAAACTATTTTATAAATGGAATGCTAAAGGGATACTTTGGTGGTTGCCCATTGTTTGCTTTAATGGCGTTTACAATTGGAAATATGAATGCTATTACTGCGATGGCAATAATTCCTAGGATGCCCAACCCGAGTAGTAAGACCAAGGGAACACAGAGGATTAAGTAGATAAATATAGAGATTCTAAAGTTTAAAATTGCTTTTCCGTGCAGGTCCATTCCTTCAATATCATCTTTTTTGGTGAGCCATAAAATTAAAGGCACAATAAAACCTCCAATGCCGGTAACGTAATCTAATAACTGACTTAAATGTGTTAATACGAGTAGCTGGTTGTCTTTTTTCATTGAAGATATTTATTGAGATTGCTATCATATGACGCATACTTTTAATTATTGTTACACGCTTTTTTTTACATAACAAAATTACCTACGTATCTTTGCATCATGATCAATAAAGATACCATTATCGCATTGGCAACCCCTTCTGGAGTTGGTGCAATTGCCGTTATTAGACTTTCTGGTGAAAATGCCATTCAAATTGTGGATGCTAATTTTACCTCTGTTAAAAAGAACAAGGTTTTAAAAAACGCGAAAACACACACGATTCATTTAGGGCATATTATGAACAATGGCGTTGTGTTGGATGAAGTATTGGTTTCTGTTTTTAAAAATCCACGTTCGTATACGGGGGAAAATGTGGTAGAAATTTCCTGCCATGGTTCTCGTTTTATTCAACAAGAAATTATTCAGTTATTCTTACAGAAAGGATGTAGAATGGCAGATAATGGGGAGTTTACCATGCGGGCTTTCTTAAACGGAAAAATGGATTTGAGTCAGGCGGAAGCGGTTGCCGATGTCATTGCTTCGAACTCTGCTGCGAGCCATCAAATGGCGATTCAGCAAATGCGGGGTGGTATTACCAATGAACTAAAAGAATTGCGGGCACAATTACTAGACTTTGCGGCTTTGATTGAATTGGAACTGGATTTTTCTGGAGAGGATGTTGAATTTGCCGACCGTACAAAATTTAAAGAATTGGTAGCAAAAATTACATTTGTTCTAAAGCGTTTGATTGATTCTTTTGCTTTTGGTAATGCCATGAAAAATGGGATTCCGGTTGCAATTATTGGGGAACCGAATGTTGGGAAATCTACCTTATTGAACACGCTTTTAAATGAAGAGAAAGCCATTGTTTCTGAAATTGCCGGAACTACGAGAGATGCTATTGAAGATGAATTGATTATTGAGGGGGTTGCTTTCCGATTTATTGATACTGCGGGGATTCGCGAAACAGAGGATGTTGTTGAAAATATTGGGATTAAAAAAACCTATGAAAAAGCAGAAAATGCACAGCTGATTGTTTTCTTATTGGATTCTAATAAATTCTCTTATGCCAGCGATGTGTTTTTACAAGAAATTGAAGCGATTAAAGCGCGTTTTCCAAACAAACGCTTGCTTGTTATTGCCAATAAAACAGATACATTATCGTGCCATGATAGTGCGTTATTGCAATCGGAAATTGCCGATCTAATTTTACTTTCTGCGAAAGAAAAAACAGGGATTACTGCACTAAAAGATGCTTTAACTTCTTTGGTAAACACGGGTGCATTGAGTAATAATGAAACCATTGTAACCAACTCTCGCCATTTTGAAGCCTTGAACAATGCCTTAACCGCCATATCGTCTGTACAGCAAGGGATTGATTTGGAAATTTCTACAGATTTATTTTCGATTGATATTCGAGAATGCTTGCGTCACCTTGGGAATATTACGGGTGAATATGATGTAGATAAGGATATTTTAGGTCATATTTTTTCTAATTTTTGTATTGGAAAATAACTTTTATGCTTTGCTTCTAGCTGGCTAAAAAACAATTTTTATCGTGGACTGAATACTTTCATTTTTTTAAAATGATTTCTTGTGATGTGCTAAAACGTCACCTCCTACTCTTTAAAAAAACAAGTATTTACTTCTATTTTCGATTCCTATTATTTTCAATAAAAAAACAAAACCCTCATTTTATTATTTTAATTTCTTTTTGCAACTACTTGATTGTAATTTCTTTGTGTATTTAATAAAAAAACCTCTTAACACTTGTTTATTTAAAAATGTTTT